>OJHJ01000137.1_pt1 | contig 54661 bp, 48 predicted proteins | sample 1595201 | NCBI WGS metagenome assembly OJHJ01 (sample SAMN05416832, study PRJEB24817) | seawater metagenome | isolation source: Sea water | place: Canada:Atlantic | collected 2013-07 | reverse complement strand
GCCAGGATCTCAGTCTGTCAGATAAATTATTCTTCAAAGGACGGTGACTATGATTGTTTGCAGAGTTGAGCTGACAGGCGGCTTTTGCAGAGTTTATGACCGAGTACGGGGTCACCCGAGTCGCGATCAAGGAGCGGATGCCGAAAGGCAAGTTTGCCGGCGGCGCCATCAGCTTCAAAATGGAAGCGGCCTTTATCACTGCTTATGTAGGACAGTTGCATCGTCATTGCACCTGACAGTGTGCATTTGGCTGCAGGCTCCAAATGCACATCGCAAGCGTCCAGATAGTCCACCACAGACTAACTCCGTTGCAAAGATGCCAACCACCTACAACGCAGCGTCCAGTTCATCGATCGCCTGCCAAAGTATCAACGATTTATTTCACCAGATTCCGGAATACGTCATGGTGGCAAAGCCGTCGAGGCCGAAATACGTTTAGACAGCCAGTTTCAGCCATCAGGGTCAACTATCTTTCAGACAACACGCATAGAAAAAGCCGGACCTGACCCGCTATTCTTCCAGATCTGCCCCCCCATTTCCTGATCAATAGGAGCCCAGACACATGACACAGCAATCCCCGGCCATACTCATAACCGGCGGCGCCCAGGGCGTCGGCAAGGGTATTGCCGCCCACTTCCTGGACAAGGGCTGGCAAGTGGTGGTCCTGGACCAGAATGCAGAAGCCATCAGCGCATGCAGGCAGGATTTCGGCGATCCGAACAACCTGCTAATGATCACCACGGATGTATCCCGCGAGGCCGACGTCGCCTCGGCCGTAGAGGAGGCCGCGAGATGGGGCCAAGGGCTGGACGCTCTGGTCAATAATGCGGGGCTGGCAGATCCAGACACTGGCCCCATAGAAATGCTTGAACTGGATCAGTGGCAACGACGAATCGACGTCAACCTGACCGGCGCCTTCTTATTGGCAAAGTACACGGTAGCGCACCTGCGCCAACGCCGGGGCAGCATCGTCAACATAGCCTCTACCCGCGCCTTGCAGTCCGAGCCCAATAGCGAGGCGTATGCGGCAACCAAGGGCGGCCTGCTCGCCCTGACCCACGCTCTGGCCATGAGCCTGGGGCCTGATGTGCGGGCCAACAGCATCAGCCCGGGCTGGATAGATGTCACTGCCTGGCAGGCTGATGCGCCTTCTGAACCGCAGCCTCTTTCCGCTACCGATCATGAGCAACACCCCAGTGGGCGTGTCGGCAAACCCGAGGACGTGGCGGCTATGGTGGCCTACCTGGTGTCGCCGGACGCAAGCTTTGTGACCGGTCAGAACTTCGTGATCGATGGTGGTATGACGCGGAAGATGATTTACGAGGAATAAGCCCCTGGGTTCCTCCAGCAGGTTCGCCTGACCGGGCATCGCAACCGATGGCATTCCGTCATATCACGAATGCGAGCGCCTATGCGCGCTCCCACATCTAGACTAAGCTCTATCGTATTCGGTGTGCTTGCTACCGGCTGGTCGTAAACACCTGATAGGTGAGGTACGTATGTGCGCGCAACGTCTCCGGCTCAGCCGAAAAAGGAACATCGGATTTGCGCTCGGCCTGTGGCTGCTTGTGCCCGCGATTGCCTGCGCCAATGAGCTCGTTTTTTCATCCATTGAGAGGACACCTATAACCGTCCTGGCTGAAAGCATGCTCAGCCGGGCCTACGGCGAATTTGGCTACGATATAAGAATGACGCTCATGCCCTCCCGGCGATCGCTGAACATGGCCAACAGTGGGCGGGTTGACGGCGAACTGTTCCGAATTGCCGGCATTGAAAAGTCCTTTCCCAACCTTGTTCCCGTGCCCTATCCACTAATCCAGGGGCGATTGATGGCAGTGACAATGGGGTCTGGCATCACCGACTGGAATCCGCAGCATTTATCGAACGCGGTGGTGGGTGTGCGCCGGGGCATTATTGTCGCAGAACGGGCCGCTAGTGGACTGAAGACCATCATGGTGAACGATTACGATCAAATGCTGGATTTGTTGAAAGCCGGGCGTATTGATGTGGGGCTGGTGGCAGAGGTCCAGGGCGTCTCACCTCTGAACGCGAAGCAGAGAGCACAGCTAATTGTGCTGGTCAGGCCGGTTACCGAATTCAACCTTTATCATTATCTCAATAACAAGCATCGTGACCTGGCCTTCCCTCTGGCACAGGTCTTCCGGCGGCTGACGGACAACGGTGAGTTCGCCGCTATCGTGGAAGCCACCCGGGATGCCCAATGAGCGGCGGACCTACCGGCTCTGCTATCTATCCCCACATAGCTGAACTAGATTTACTTGATCAGGGATGGGTGCAGAGCGGAGTGGTCTATGCGTATCGAGCGAATAGCCGTATACACGGCGAGCCTGGAATATACTGGAAAAGCCTATGCCTTCGCTGGTGGCCGCTCTCATCAGGCTTTCGAAACAACGGTGGTTGTGCTTTCAACAGACACGGGTCTCGAAGGCTATGGTGAGGTGTGCCCCTGCGGCCCCAACTACATGCCAGCGTTTGCCGAGGGCCTTCCCTCCTGCCTGTCCCTGCTCGCTCCTGAAATACTCGGCCAGGACCCGCGGCAAGTGTCAGTCATCCAGGAACGGATGAATCAGGCCCTTACCGGCCAGGCGGTTGCCAAAGCGGCCATCGATATTGCCTGCTGGGACCTCCTGGGCAAGGTGTCCGGGCTTCCGGTATTCACCTTGCTTGGCGGGCTTCAATCGCCCTCCATGCCCTTGCACCGGATTGTGCCACTGGCCGAGCCAGAGGAAATGGAAGAATCACTACGACGTTACCGCGACGAGGGGTTCCGCCACATTCAAATTAAGCTGGGTCATGAGGTTGAAGAAGACATTGACCTGGTTCGCAGGCTTAACAAACTCAAAAAGGCGGATGAGCTCTGGATCGGCGATATCAACGCCGCCTGGCGGCGCGACGAGGCGCTGCGATTTTCACAGGCCGTCGAGGATGTGGATATTTACCTGGAACAGCCCTGCCGCAGCTACGAAGAGTGCCTGTCGGTCCGGCGCCGTGCCAGGCATTCGATCAAACTGGACGAGGCTTTCAACACCCTGAATGAGCTCCAGCGCGGCATCAGGGACGACGCCATGGATGCCATTGCCCTCAAGGTCAGCAAATTCGGTGGGCTGACGCCCTCCCGCATCATTCGCGACGTCTGCGCAGATGCCGGCATACCCATGACGGTAGAAGACGCCTGGGGCAGTGGAATTGCGACGGCGGCTTATGCGCATCTGGCCGCCAGTACATCCCCCAGAGCCTTGTTGAACACCACCGATTTGCACAACTACAACACAGTGCAACTCGCCACAGGCGCCCCGGAGGTCGCCAATGGCCGCATGTGGCTCAGTGATCGACCCGGGCTGGGCGTTACCCCGGACTTTGAGCTGCTTTCCCTGCGAGACGTCTACGAGTAGATGCCAGGGCGCATTTTGCTGTGGGTGTCTGCGATCACGCCGATTTGAATGAGTGGTCAAGCCCCACTTTCACGGTATAGTGCCCCCATGAATTATCCCCAACGCATCGTCTGCCTAACCGAAGAAACCACAGAGACCCTCTACGCCATCGGCGGCGCTGACGGATGGGCTGGATGCGTTGTGTGGGATTATTGATCGGGTGTGAACAGACCAAAAACGAGCACACCAACTTTTAAGATTGCCGACCAGGACCCCCGCATGCCCTCACCCAAGCAACACCGCTTGTTTCCGCTGCTTATTTTCCTGGGCGCAGCCTTCACCTTCAGTGTCACGATGATCGGCACCACCATGCCGACGCCGCTTTACCCGATCTACCAGGACAGTTTCGGGTTTTCCGACCTGATGATCACCATCATCTTTGCCACCTATGCCTTTGGCGTGATCGCCGCACTGGTGCTGACCGGGCGCTGGTCTGATCAGATAGGCCGCCGGCCTTTGCTGTTTGCGGGCCTGGCCTGCTCCATCATCAGTGACCTGGTGTTCTTGCAGGCCGATGGCCTGGCGATGATCCTCACCGGCCGGGTGCTGTCCGGGCTGTCCGCAGGGATCTTTACCGGCACGGCCACGGTGGCAGTCATTGAACTTGCGCCGCCCCACTGGCGTGAGAAAGCCACCTTCTTTGCCACAGCGGCGAACATGGGCGGGCTGGGTCTGGGCCCGATGTTAGCTGGCGCGCTTTCCCAATACCTACCCTGGCCGCTGCACCTGACCTTTCTGGTGCACATTGTCATGGCTGTGCTGGCCGTGTTCTGCATCTGGGCAGCGCCTGAGACCGTCTCGAAGCCCGCTCGCCCCAAACTGTCCATCCAGCGCCTGAACGTGCCAGCGGAAGTCCGCAGTGTATTTATTCCCGCTGCCATTGCCGGTTTCGCAGGCTTCGCCATGTGCGGCTTCTTCACATCCATCGCCCCGGCGATGATGGGCAAGGTTCTGGGCTACGACAATCGGTTGTTGATCGGCGTTGTGGCCGGCAGCATCTTCATCGCATCAACCCTGGGCCAGTTCCTGCAGGGCAGACTGCCGCTCAGGCTGCGCCTACCTCTGGGCTGCGTTTCCCTGATGCTCGGTGTGATTCCGATAGCGCTGGGCATATATACCCAGTCCCTCGCGCTGTTCATCGCCGGTGCTGTGATTGCCGGTATGGGCCAGGGCATCTCATTCCGCGCCGGCATGGGCGCCATCGCCGCCGCCAGCCCTGTGAGAGAGAAGGCAGCGGTGACGTCCACGTTCTTTGTCGTGGCCTATATCGCTATCTCGGTACCGGTGATCGGCCTGGGGTTGATGGCGAGCGTGACCAGCCTGATGACGACCGGGATCACTTTCGCCGCCGTGATGGGGTCACTGGCGGCGCTGGCTTTGGTACTGCTGATTCGGCGGGAACGGGCAGGGGGAAAATAGATCTGTCCCGGATTTTACGGCTTTTAAGATCTTGCGAACGCGGTTATATGTGGAAATACCACCTCATCATCGCCTTCCTGCCAAGACGGGAACTTGATCATGGCCTGCAGGAACACTGGATGATCCAGCCAATCCCTCAGCCATTTCTGTAAATTCGGATAGGGCAGACTGTAAAATACCTCCCGATCGACATGGGCGAACTGGCGTACAAAGGGCATGATGCCAATATCAGCGATGCTGATGTTGCTCCCCAGGAGATTCCGGTTCTTGGCTAATAGGCTCTCCAACGCCTGCAAAAACACCTCACCCTTCTGCTGGTAATCCCACTGGGAGAGTTCTGGATGGCGATCCGCGTATTTATAACGATCCAGCCAGTGTTTGAATTCGTTATCGTTACGGTCGATCAGGGCATTAGCGCTTACTAAATCAGCGTTCAACAAACCCTTCGGATCACTCTGCCGCAACGCCCATTCGACAATTTCCCTGCTTTCCTCAATAACGAGCCTCTCGGAACGGCCACCTCCTGCCAGCTCTAGAACAGGAACCGTGCCTTTGGGACTGACCGCCAGCATCTGCGCCGGCTTGTTTTTTAGCACGATCTCCCGCAGCTCAACCGTCAGTCCGGCAAACAAGATCCCGAGCCGAGCGCGCATAGCGTAAGGGCAACGACGGAAAGAATATAAACGAGGCAGTGGCACGGTAATGGCGTAGCTCCTGGCCGAATAAACGATGCTGATCATGGAGAAACCAAGCACAATCACCCTAGCCTGTCTTGGCATCAGCTTCTCCTTGCTTTTGAAGCACAGAATCCTTTCTGCGCTGGACGCCGATCTTAACCGAAGCACGGTGACGGTTGGTAGTGACGCACACTAGCTTTGAGCCACCAGGAAAGCCGAGAAAATAGATCTGTCCCGGTTTTTCGAAAAATAAATCTATCCCGGTTCTCCGGTCCAGAATACCTGCCCAGGTTTTCGACAGGTTGCGCTCAAAAGGGAGGGCCCGTATATTCCGCTCAAGTCACTGAAAAGGAACCCAACATGAAAAGGATATTCATCGTTCCCCTGCTCGCCTTGTGCCTGTTCGCAACAGGCTGCATGGCAGGCAATCTCGTCTTGTCACAAGACCTCGCCTTGGATTATCCCGAACCTGAACTGATCTCCCATACCAGCACCACCCTCATCTTCAAGTATGAGGACTGGACGATGTCTCACGAAATAGTCGACGCCGAGACCTTCTACCCTGGTATTGATCTGTCCGGCGACGCTGAACAATTCATTCGTGCGTTCTTTACTGAAGATGTTCGGCCATCTCTATCCCCCGAACTTCGGGATATGGCGATCAAGCAACGGGAAGCCTTCGATATACCCGACCATGCGGTTTATAAAGATTCGCTCGATTCATTCGACATACTGGGAGGTTATAGCGAGACCCACGGTCTTGGGCATATCTACATTTTTGACCGAGCCGCTATTCATCATATTGTCGTCAAAGGAAAAGACGCACGCTACAAACAGGTGGCGAAAAGCATCAGGGAGAGATAAATGGATATATATGATCGAGAGCACCTGACAGAATTTCTGGTGGCCCTTTTCGGTAAACAGGCCAATAGCTGGCACCCGAATGAGGAGCTGTTCAACCTCACGTATAAGCTCGTTGCCGAATCTGGCGAGTGCAGTGAGGCGATGCGCTACGTTCCCGAGCCACTGGCACCAGGAAAAGCACCTTTCAAATGGCTGAAGAAAGAAGTGCGGTCCAAATTCCTGAAAACACTCCAGGAAAACAGAGAGCAATACGTCATATGTTTGCGTGGAGCCGCGTACAACATGGCGCTGGAGTTCAAAATGGCAGCGCAAGGCGTGTAGGTTTCAGCAGTTGCCCTTTTTCGCCTGGCCCGGTGGGCAGAAATGGCCACCAGACTTCCGGTAAGGCCGGCGATCATCGTAGTCATGACGACGGCGATCATGGTCGCGATCGTATTCTCTATGATCTCTGGTGGTAATGGCTGTTCCGGTTGCCGCACCGACGGCACCGCCGAGAATAGCACCATCTCTGCCACCTACCTCGTTGCCGATGGCAGCCCCAATTGCTCCGCCAATACCGCCACCTAGCGCGGCGTCGGCTGTGTCACCCGCAACGGCCCCCAATGAGGTGGCACTCAGAGATAAAAAAACGAGCAGTGATTTCATTTTCATTGATATAAATCCCATTGTTCAGGTGGTCTGATCTGCCCGGTATGACGGGAAGGAGACCATCTTCTCCATCCTCCCATCAGGCACTTGCCAGTTTTATGAACCATTTGAGAATACCAGAAATACACGCTGCTCCACCTATTACCTTTTATTTATCTTTCAATAGGTTACGGAAGCTTAAGGAATGCGCACTCCTTTCGGTTGCAGCCACTGGCCGATCTGGACCTGCATCGGATTCGGGTACTTCATGTATGGTAGGCGCACAAAAAACATCGTCACCCGTTACTGCGGCATTGGGATGATTCTGTACCCGTACCTTGCAAGCAGCTCCTGGGAGATGTTGGCAGTGGGTGACGGGCTGATGTTGGTGCCGCGGTTTGTAGAGATTTAGAGGGCAGCGGGAGAAGATAGCTCTGTCCCAGTTTTCAAAAGGAGCCCGAACACATGGCACAGCAACCCCCGGTCATACTGATAACAGGCGGCGCCCAGGGCATCGGCAAGGGTGTTGCCGCCCATTTCCTGGACAAGGGCTGGCGAGTGGTGATCCTGGATCAGAATGCAGACGCCATCAGCGCATGCAGGCAGGATTTCGGCGATCCGGACAACCTGCTACTGGTCACCGCGGATGTATCCCGCGAGCCCGACGTAGCCTCGGCCGTAGAGGAGGCCGCACGATGGGGCCAGGGACTGGACGCTCTGGTCAATAATGCGGGGATCGCAGATCCAGACACTGGCCCCATAGAAATGCTTGAACTGGATCAGTGGCAACGACGAATCGACGTCAACCTGACCGGCGCCTTCTTATTGGCAAAGTACACGGTAGCGCACCTGCGCCAACGCCGGGGCAGCATCGTCAACATAGCCTCTACCCGCGCCTTGCAGTCCGAGCCCAATAGCGAGGCGTATGCGGCAACCAAGGGCGGCCTGCTCGCCCTGACCCACGCTCTGGCCATGAGCCTGGGGCCTGATGTGCGGGCCAACAGCATCAGCCCGGGCTGGATAGATGTCACTGCCTGGCAGGCTGATGCGCCTTCTGAACCGCAGCCTCTTTCCGCTACCGATCATGAGCAACACCCCAGTGGGCGTGTCGGCAAACCCGAGGACGTGGCGGCTATGGTGGCCTACCTGGTGTCGCCGGACGCAAGCTTTGTGACCGGTCAGAACTTCGTGATCGATGGTGGTATGACGCGGAAGATGATTTACGAGGAATAAGCCCCTGGGTTCCTCCAGCAGGTTCGCCTGACCGGGCATCGCAACCGATGGCATTCCGTCATATCACGAATGCGAGCGCCTATGCGCGCTCCCACATCTAGACTAAGCTCTATCGTATTCGGTGTGCTTGCTACCGGCTGGTCGTAAACACCTGATAGGTGAGGTACGTATGTGCGCGCAACGTCTCCGGCTCAGCCGAAAAAGGAACATCGGATTTGCGCTCGGCCTGTGGCTGCTTGTGCCCGCGATTGCCTGCGCCAATGAGCTCGTTTTTTCATCCATTGAGAGGACACCTATAACCGTCCTGGCTGAAAGCATGCTCAGCCGGGCCTACGGCGAATTTGGCTACGATATAAGAATGACGCTCATGCCCTCCCGGCGATCGCTGAACATGGCCAACAGTGGGCGGGTTGACGGCGAACTGTTCCGAATTGCCGGCATTGAAAAGTCCTTTCCCAACCTTGTTCCCGTGCCCTATCCACTAATCCAGGGGCGATTGATGGCAGTGACAATGGGGTCTGGCATCACCGACTGGAATCCGCAGCATTTATCGAACGCGGTGGTGGGTGTGCGCCGGGGCATTATTGTCGCAGAACGGGCCGCTAGTGGACTGAAGACCATCATGGTGAACGATTACGATCAAATGCTGGATTTGTTGAAAGCCGGGCGTATTGATGTGGGGCTGGTGGCAGAGGTCCAGGGCGTCTCACCTCTGAACGCGAAGCAGAGAGCACAGCTAATTGTGCTGGTCAGGCCGGTTACCGAATTCAACCTTTATCATTATCTCAATAACAAGCATCGTGACCTGGCCTTCCCTCTGGCACAGGTCTTCCGGCGGCTGACGGACAACGGTGAGTTCGCCGCTATCGTGGAAGCCACCCGGGATGCCCAATGAGCGGCGGACCTACCGGCTCTGCTATCTATCCCCACATAGCTGAACTAGATTTACTTGATCAGGGATGGGTGCAGAGCGGAGTGGTCTATGCGTATCGAGCGAATAGCCGTATACACGGCGAGCCTGGAATATACTGGAAAAGCCTATGCCTTCGCTGGTGGCCGCTCTCATCAGGCTTTCGAAACAACGGTGGTTGTGCTTTCAACAGACACGGGTCTCGAAGGCTATGGTGAGGTGTGCCCCTGCGGCCCCAACTACATGCCAGCGTTTGCCGAGGGCCTTCCCTCCTGCCTGTCCCTGCTCGCTCCTGAAATACTCGGCCAGGACCCGCGGCAAGTGTCAGTCATCCAGGAACGGATGAATCAGGCCCTTACCGGCCAGGCGGTTGCCAAAGCGGCCATCGATATTGCCTGCTGGGACCTCCTGGGCAAGGTGTCCGGGCTTCCGGTATTCACCTTGCTTGGCGGGCTTCAATCGCCCTCCATGCCCTTGCACCGGATTGTGCCACTGGCCGAGCCAGAGGAAATGGAAGAATCACTACGACGTTACCGCGACGAGGGGTTCCGCCACATTCAAATTAAGCTGGGTCATGAGGTTGAAGAAGACATTGACCTGGTTCGCAGGCTTAACAAACTCAAAAAGGCGGATGAGCTCTGGATCGGCGATATCAACGCCGCCTGGCGGCGCGACGAGGCGCTGCGATTTTCACAGGCCGTCGAGGATGTGGATATTTACCTGGAACAGCCCTGCCGCAGCTACGAAGAGTGCCTGTCGGTCCGGCGCCGTGCCAGGCATTCGATCAAACTGGACGAGGCTTTCAACACCCTGAATGAGCTCCAGCGCGGCATCAGGGACGACGCCATGGATGCCATTGCCCTCAAGGTCAGCAAATTCGGTGGGCTGACGCCCTCCCGCATCATTCGCGACGTCTGCGCAGATGCCGGCATACCCATGACGGTAGAAGACGCCTGGGGCAGTGGAATTGCGACGGCGGCTTATGCGCATCTGGCCGCCAGTACATCCCCCAGAGCCTTGTTGAACACCACCGATTTGCACAACTACAACACAGTGCAACTCGCCACAGGCGCCCCGGAGGTCGCCAATGGCCGCATGTGGCTCAGTGATCGACCCGGGCTGGGCGTTACCCCGGACTTTGAGCTGCTTTCCCTGCGAGACGTCTACGAGTAGATGCCAGGGCGCATTTTGCTGTGGGTGTCTGCGATCACGCCGATTTGAATGAGTGGTCAAGCCCCACTTTCACGGTATAGTGCCCCCATGAATTATCCCCAACGCATCGTCTGCCTAACCGAAGAAACCACAGAGACCCTCTACGCCATCGGCGGCGCTGACGGATGGGCTGGATGCGTTGTGTGGGATTATTGATCGGGTGTGAACAGACCAAAAACGAGCACACCAACTTTTAAGATTGCCGACCAGGACCCCCGCATGCCCTCACCCAAGCAACACCGCTTGTTTCCGCTGCTTATTTTCCTGGGCGCAGCCTTCACCTTCAGTGTCACGATGATCGGCACCACCATGCCGACGCCGCTTTACCCGATCTACCAGGACAGTTTCGGGTTTTCCGACCTGATGATCACCATCATCTTTGCCACCTATGCCTTTGGCGTGATCGCCGCACTGGTGCTGACCGGGCGCTGGTCTGATCAGATAGGCCGCCGGCCTTTGCTGTTTGCGGGCCTGGCCTGCTCCATCATCAGTGACCTGGTGTTCTTGCAGGCCGATGGCCTGGCGATGATCCTCACCGGCCGGGTGCTGTCCGGGCTGTCCGCAGGGATCTTTACCGGCACGGCCACGGTGGCAGTCATTGAACTTGCGCCGCCCCACTGGCGTGAGAAAGCCACCTTCTTTGCCACAGCGGCGAACATGGGCGGGCTGGGTCTGGGCCCGATGTTAGCTGGCGCGCTTTCCCAATACCTACCCTGGCCGCTGCACCTGACCTTTCTGGTGCACATTGTCATGGCTGTGCTGGCCGTGTTCTGCATCTGGGCAGCGCCTGAGACCGTCTCGAAGCCCGCTCGCCCCAAACTGTCCATCCAGCGCCTGAACGTGCCAGCGGAAGTCCGCAGTGTATTTATTCCCGCTGCCATTGCCGGTTTCGCAGGCTTCGCCATGTGCGGCTTCTTCACATCCATCGCCCCGGCGATGATGGGCAAGGTTCTGGGCTACGACAATCGGTTGTTGATCGGCGTTGTGGCCGGCAGCATCTTCATCGCATCAACCCTGGGCCAGTTCCTGCAGGGCAGACTGCCGCTCAGGCTGCGCCTACCTCTGGGCTGCGTTTCCCTGATGCTCGGTGTGATTCCGATAGCGCTGGGCATATATACCCAGTCCCTCGCGCTGTTCATCGCCGGTGCTGTGATTGCCGGTATGGGCCAGGGCATCTCATTCCGCGCCGGCATGGGCGCCATCGCCGCCGCCAGCCCTGTGAGAGAGAAGGCAGCGGTGACGTCCACGTTCTTTGTCGTGGCCTATATCGCTATCTCGGTACCGGTGATCGGCCTGGGGTTGATGGCGAGCGTGACCAGCCTGATGACGACCGGGATCACTTTCGCCGCCGTGATGGGGTCACTGGCGGCGCTGGCTTTGGTACTGCTGATTCGGCGGGAACGGGCAGGGGGAAAATAGATCTGTCCCGGATTTTACGGCTTTTAAGATCTTGCGAACGCGGTTATATGTGGAAATACCACCTCATCATCGCCTTCCTGCCAAGACGGGAACTTGATCATGGCCTGCAGGAACACTGGATGATCCAGCCAATCCCTCAGCCATTTCTGTAAATTCGGATAGGGCAGACTGTAAAATACCTCCCGATCGACATGGGCGAACTGGCGTACAAAGGGCATGATGCCAATATCAGCGATGCTGATGTTGCTCCCCAGGAGATTCCGGTTCTTGGCTAATAGGCTCTCCAACGCCTGCAAAAACACCTCACCCTTCTGCTGGTAATCCCACTGGGAGAGTTCTGGATGGCGATCCGCGTATTTATAACGATCCAGCCAGTGTTTGAATTCGTTATCGTTACGGTCGATCAGGGCATTAGCGCTTACTAAATCAGCGTTCAACAAACCCTTCGGATCACTCTGCCGCAACGCCCATTCGACAATTTCCCTGCTTTCCTCAATAACGAGCCTCTCGGAACGGCCACCTCCTGCCAGCTCTAGAACAGGAACCGTGCCTTTGGGACTGACCGCCAGCATCTGCGCCGGCTTGTTTTTTAGCACGATCTCCCGCAGCTCAACCGTCAGTCCGGCAAACAAGATCCCGAGCCGAGCGCGCATAGCGTAAGGGCAACGACGGAAAGAATATAAACGAGGCAGTGGCACGGTAATGGCGTAGCTCCTGGCCGAATAAACGATGCTGATCATGGAGAAACCAAGCACAATCACCCTAGCCTGTCTTGGCATCAGCTTCTCCTTGCTTTTGAAGCACAGAATCCTTTCTGCGCTGGACGCCGATCTTAACCGAAGCACGGTGACGGTTGGTAGTGACGCACACTAGCTTTGAGCCACCAGGAAAGCCGAGAAAATAGATCTGTCCCGGTTTTTCGAAAAATAAATCTATCCCGGTTCTCCGGTCCAGAATACCTGCCCAGGTTTTCGACAGGTTGCGCTCAAAAGGGAGGGCCCGTATATTCCGCTCAAGTCACTGAAAAGGAACCCAACATGAAAAGGATATTCATCGTTCCCCTGCTCGCCTTGTGCCTGTTCGCAACAGGCTGCATGGCAGGCAATCTCGTCTTGTCACAAGACCTCGCCTTGGATTATCCCGAACCTGAACTGATCTCCCATACCAGCACCACCCTCATCTTCAAGTATGAGGACTGGACGATGTCTCACGAAATAGTCGACGCCGAGACCTTCTACCCTGGTATTGATCTGTCCGGCGACGCTGAACAATTCATTCGTGCGTTCTTTACTGAAGATGTTCGGCCATCTCTATCCCCCGAACTTCGGGATATGGCGATCAAGCAACGGGAAGCCTTCGATATACCCGACCATGCGGTTTATAAAGATTCGCTCGATTCATTCGACATACTGGGAGGTTATAGCGAGACCCACGGTCTTGGGCATATCTACATTTTTGACCGAGCCGCTATTCATCATATTGTCGTCAAAGGAAAAGACGCACGCTACAAACAGGTGGCGAAAAGCATCAGGGAGAGATAAATGGATATATATGATCGAGAGCACCTGACAGAATTTCTGGTGGCCCTTTTCGGTAAACAGGCCAATAGCTGGCACCCGAATGAGGAGCTGTTCAACCTCACGTATAAGCTCGTTGCCGAATCTGGCGAGTGCAGTGAGGCGATGCGCTACGTTCCCGAGCCACTGGCACCAGGAAAAGCACCTTTCAAATGGCTGAAGAAAGAAGTGCGGTCCAAATTCCTGAAAACACTCCAGGAAAACAGAGAGCAATACGTCATATGTTTGCGTGGAGCCGCGTACAACATGGCGCTGGAGTTCAAAATGGCAGCGCAAGGCGTGTAGCGTTTTCACCGCCCCATTTTCACATCGTTCATACGGAAAGCAGCCCCATGTGGGACTGTTTTCCACCTAAAACAGCTTCCTCTGGTCAGTCTCGATGCTCGCTTTCTCGACGAAGGTAAATTCGTAGCTTTCCTCTCCAAGCTCAACAAGGTATTCGCCATCTTTTTGGCCTTGAACGATCCACCCGCTGGAGTAATAGGACTGAGAACCGGCGCTATCAACCGCAGCAAGCTCAGTCTGAACACTTTGACTCGCACAACCAGATAGAAAGGCGCCAAGAAAGAACACACCCGAGCACTTTTTCATAGCCACCCTCACAACCAACACTCTTGTCGATCAGATTAGAACATGTATTCCCGGGGTGCAGGTTTGGCAGTCAAAAATGCTACTTATCATCGCAACCGCCGTTGTAGCACACGTTTTCTTCGGCCTTGTAAAAAAACTCTTCCGGCATAGTTAACACAATCGGCCCGTCTAGAGACATAACGCCTAAAAGGTCTCCATTTTTTAGAGCAACCCGCCCCGTTACATCATCGGAACCTTCGTAGGCAGACAAATGTTCTGCGCTAAAATGAAGACATTTATTCCAATATGATGATTCTCCGCCACATAAACTCTCTTCATAATACTTCAACCGCTTCTCCGCCGAGGCTTCTCCATGATTAAAGCCAAACAGAGGGAAATACACCCATACAATAACGAACATTGGAATGAACAGAAGGAAAACCATGAAGAAGTAAGACGCAAAGAAAGCAATGAAGCTCTGCTCTTTCATCAAGAACCATCTCAACGGCACGTACAGAGTCCGATATATCCAAACACGGTCCTCTCTGACTCTATGGATCTTCTTAGCCAACTTGTAGTTAAAAGCCCTTTGACGCCGACCAGATCCACCAGGAGCCTTGGAACTGGACAGGTGCATCCACAACCTAGCAATGAAATAGAATGCTGGCAGCAAAGACAGAAATATGTACGGTGAAGTCTTACCCAATGCCACGATAGAGTCCTCACCGAGATCCCTACTTGCCGTATACGTCCATAGAAGAGCATCATTCCAAGCAATGGGGAACAGATAGTATTCAAAACCCAGGCGCTCTATAAATCCTTCGTAGTAACTGAGCCCATAGATATAAAAAGCATTACTCAAAAGGCTTGAGCCAATCACCAACAACATAAACCGTTTAAGAAGCTCGAGCAGAGCACTTTCTAACCGCGATTGCGCCATAGACATGAAACCTTGAATTAGAACGAAAATAATAAGAAGACATATACTATACCTATTCTCCTACCCATAAATTCGCCTCGGCAGAGCATATACCTACGGTTTTACAATTCTTTGCAGACCAACGCCTCCAGTGACCTGCAAAACCGTCGTAACCTGCTACGCTTTATTCGTGGAGCATAAACTAACAATAAGCATGGAGCGCCCAACAATGCCCCGTCCCGACTTCCTCATTGGCGGTGAGCCAGCACGCCTTATCCCAGTAACGCCAGACAGTGCCAAAGAACTAAAATCCGTCTCTGTTATCCTCGCTGGCCTGCGCTCCGTGCTTGAGCCGCGACAGTCCCTGCTGAAATCCCTGGGAGTGCGCGTCGGAACCAACGCCACCCTTGAGGCGTGGATAGAGCCGGTATTCCAGAACGAGGACAAGAAAGCGGTCAAAAACAAAGACCGACCAGACGGCCTCCTGATTCTTCGCACTGGCAGACGTGAATGGCGGGCATTGATAGAGGCCAAGGTCGGCAACGACACCATTGGCGAGGAACAGGTATCGCGCTACCTCCAGCAGGCAAAGAACCACAAACTGGATGCCGTGATCACCATCACCAACCAGTTTGCAGCACTGCCGACGCACCACCCGGTAAAACTCCCGAAGAACGCCACCAAGTCAGTCGCCCTATTCCACTGGTCATGGGCCTTCATCCGAACCCAGTGCCAGCTCCTGCTCAAGAACGATGGTGTTGAAGACGAGGACCAGGTATTCATCCTCAGCGAAATACTGCGCTACCTCGAAAGTGACCGCTCCGGCATCAGCCACTTCGACCAGATGAACGCCGAATGGAAAGATGTCGTCAACAAAGTGAAGAGCAATGCCCCACTCGCCAAAACCAGCGATGAGGTACAAAACACCATCGCTGCTTGGCACCAGGAGCAACGGGACCTGTGCCTGATCATGTCCCGCCTTACCGGAAGCGATGTTTCCCTGAAACTGAAAAACGACCACCGCTTGGACCCTGCCAAACGCCTGAAAGACGATGCCGATGCCTTCTGCAAAGCACCGACACTGAACTGCGCACTCCACATCATCAACGCAGCGGCGGAATTGGAAGTAACGGCCGACCTTCAGCGGCGAATGATTTACTGCTCAATGCGTCTCACGGCACCGAAAGACAAGCAAAGTACCAAAGCCAGGGTTAACTGGCTTCTGCGTCAACTGAAAAAGACCACACCAGGCGGATTCTTCATTCGCGCCACCAGACCTGGCAAGGCAGAAACGACCTACCAAGCGCTGAAAGACTTGCGGGATTCGCCGGAGTTACTGGAATCGGATACCTCCAACACCGCAGCCACGACGCTGGAAGTGGTTTACGAGGTGGACCTAGCCGGGAAGTTCAGCGGGCGGAAGGTGTTTGTTGAGGAGTTGGAAAAGGCGGTACCGCATTTTTATCAGGAGGCTGGGCAGTTGCTGAAGGCCTGGACGCCGCCGCCTCCGAAAATCTCGAAAGTCGAAAGTGAGCTGAAAGTTCGAGGTGAAGAATCGGCACCAGAGAAATAAACCTGTTCCGATCCTCGTGTCAAAAAGGCAACAGGCAAGAGCTGCCCCCGCGTTCGCTAACCCTTCGCCCACTACACCCTCGCCGGATAAATCTGGTATCTTGTTGTGGGAAAAGCGCAGGGTTAGAGCATAGAAGCGCGATGTTAGATGCCTCATTGTCCTACTCTGAAATCTTGTACATTTATAGTGCCAATAGCCTCTCGACTATGACTAAATTTCCGCCTCCGCTTACGGAGCAACGCCTGTACGGTGCTTACTACACACCGATACCTGTCACAGAAATCCTAACTAGATGGGCGGTACGGTCTTCAGAAGATAAGGTGCTAGAACCAGGCTTCGGTGGATGCGGATTCCTAGAGTCCGCCATACAGGTCCTTTCTGAGCTTGGCAGTGAAACACCCGCGAACAACATATACGGTTGTGACCGAGATCCGGTGGCCTTTAAATTCCTCCACCACAAGATAGCGACCCCCGACTGTAAAGATAAATTTATCCTTGCCGACTTTTTAGAATTGACCACCAAGGACTTCGCAACAACTGGATTCGATACGGTTATTGGAAATCCGCCATATGTTTCCCATCACAACATGGATTCTAGGCAAAAGACTTCCGCCAAATCCGCAATGGAAAAGGCTGGATTTTCACTCGATAAGCGCTCAAGCCTTTGGGCTTATTTTGTAGTTCATTCCCTTTCTTTATTAAAAAAAGGAGGGCGATGTGCTTGGGTCTTACCTGCAAGTTTCTTACATGCCCAATACTCAAACAAAGTAAAGGAATTATTACTTTTAAATTTTTCTGAAATAACTGCAATCAGTCTGAGCGAAAGGCTATTTATAGAGTCATCTGCTAAAGAAAAAACCATAGTCCTATTAGCAGAAGGTTTTGGGAAACCAAGAATTCAAAATTCAATTACCGAGCTCTACGCAAAAAATGTCGACAGCCTAGCGCTAGTTATTCAGGGATATCTTAATAAGATTCCTCCACATACTATAGAAACATGCTCTCCAATAGAGCTAGCGAAAACCGACACCGTTTTTAAGAGAATTTCAAACTTGACGCCAAAACACACTATTGGTGATGTTGCTGAAATAAAAATTGGAATCGTAACTGGCGCCAACCGCTTCTTCATAATAAATGACGTCACAAGAAAAAATAATTCTATACCACTAAAATATACCAGCCCCATACTTTCAAAGATGTCACAAGCTGAGGGCTTAGAATTCTCTAAATCAGATCATAAAAAGTCTTTAGCAGCGAATCAAAGATCTCTTCTGTTAGACTTACCGGAGGGAAATTATAGAAAGGGACCGTTAAAAATATATTTGGATAGTTTTCCTGAAACAGAAAGACTGAAAAACAAAACCTTCAAAAAACGTAAGCTATGGTATCAACCATGTGACGGACGAATTCCTGACGCATTCATATCCTACATGTGTGACCACGGACCTAGAATTGTAATTAACGAAGCTAGAATAAATAGCACTAATACGATTCACCGTTGTTATTTAAAAGATACTTATAAAATGTTATCGAAGTTAATATCAATTTCGATTTTAACTTCTTTTTCACAACTATCATCTGAAATAAATGGCAGAGTTTATGGTTCAGGGGTGTTAAAGCTCGAACCTTCCGAAGCAAAGAAAATTGAAATCCTGATTCCAAGGAAGCTAGACGAAAAATCCATAAATACAGCATACTTCGAAATCAATAGAAAAATGAGACTAAAGGATTATTCTGGCGCACGAAATATGGCTGACTCTCTTATTTATAACTCTCTTGGCATAACCAACCATGAAAAAGTATCTGAACATTTTAAGAGCCTATTAATGGGCATCCGCGTAGAGCGTAGAGTAAGGTCTAGAAACTAAATCGAAGGGGCTCATGGAAAAAGATAAAATCAAAAATAAGCTGGTCTCGCTACTTGGTGAAGCCGATACAAACTATAGCGAGGTCATAAAACTATCAAACGAACTCGTGAAATTTGACGAAAATTATGTCAGGTTTTCGATTGACGCTGCACATATAAGTAGATTAGGAAAGGAGTTAGTAAGCAGACAAGAAACTGCTGTTGCAGAACTAATTAAAAATGCCTACGACGCGGACGCGTCCTGGGTTTCAATGTTGTATGACAATACGGAGACCCCTGGTGGACGCCTTACGATAACTGACTCAGGTAACGGCATGTCCAGATCTGAACTGGTTAACGGCTTCATGAGGATTTCTACTAGCGATAAGCGTCACAATCCGGTGTCTGAGAGATACACGCGTGTCAGAGCAGGCCAGAAGGGTATCGGGAGGTTTGCTGCCCAACGACTGGGAAATAAGCTAACAATAACTACTCAAAAAGAGAGCGACGCCTACGCACTAAAAGTAGTTATTGATTGGAATGAATTCAAGTCGGATACTGACCTCTCAGAAATTGCAAGCGGCATTACATCAGCCCCAAAATCCATGCAACATGGAACTACTTTAGAAATTGACGACCTATGTGATTCATGGACAGAAGCTCAAATACGTCGAGTATACCGATATGTTATTGAACTAATCCAACCTTTTCCATTATCAGCCCAAACATCTTCCTCCAATTCGGATCCTGGATTCAAAGTTACCTGTAAAAAATCGGGCACTGGCACTGAGACGATCACATTAGCCGATGATCAATCTATGTTTTTCGATCATGCTCTTGCCCGCATTGAAGGATACGTGAACGACGATGGCACGCCGCACTGGAAAGTCGAAAGTAAACTTCTAAATTTAAATGAAACTGCAGTATTAGAGCAGAAAGGCGAGCGCGCTTTTTCAAATCTTATAGGAGTTAAGTTTAGTACGCACTATTTTATCTATACTCCTGAATATATACCTAGACAGTTAAATTCAAAACTACGAAATCTAGGCAACGAAAAAGGTGGCATAAGGGTTTATCGGAATGGATTTCGAGTACGGCCTTATGGAGAATCTTACAATGATTGGTTAAGGCTCGATTATTCATCTAGCCTAAGACAAATCCTACCACCGCACTCTAACCAAAATTTCTTTGGTTTTGTGGAGCTACATGATCCCGAAGGGGCTCGTTTTGAAGAAACCGCAAGCCGCGAAGGTTTGATCGAAAATGAGGCTTACAATGAACTCGTAAGTTTTGTCTCATCCGCGTTAAAATCTGCAGTCCTTCGTATCGCAGCCGCCCGAAAGAAAAAGCAGAAACCGAGTCAGTCTGGCTGGAGCTACAGTTCGGACCTTGATGACCAAGAAGAGAGCAGCGCACTGCAAGTAGCAAAAAACAAACTGATAGACTTGCAGTCGTCTTTTCAAGAAGAGCTCGAAGAAAAAAGTACTCAACATGACGTAGAAGGTCAGAGCGACAGTGAATCAGAAGACTCCGACAGACGTCCCCCAAGCGACTCGATTTCTGAGGTACTAGGCGTATTGCAGAAAGCAGGCGATGAAAGGGAGGCAATGCTTGAAGAGATTGGAATGCTCAGAGTCTTAGCCAGCCTGGGACTGAGCATCGGCGAGTTTACCCACGAAATTAAACATTATTTCCCTGCAATTAGACTAGACGTTTCAGCTCTTAGTGTAACCGATGAAGACGCCAAGCTGATTAGTAGAATTGATCAAAACCTTAACACAATTCAATCATATGCATCCTATTTTGACACTACAGTTTCCGCCAATGTGTCACGCGAACGAAAGCCTCTCGAGTTACGGGATGTTATAAATGACTTTTTGTCAGCAACCCATTCCATTGCTAGCAGAGACTCTATTAGCATACAAAAAGATATTGAAGGCTATGATCTTTTTACAGCACCAATGCATTATTCCGAATGGTCATCCATTCTCAACAATTTATTTACCAATGCAAAAAAATCAATTAAAAAAATGAACATCGAGGGTAAAATACTAATAAAAGCCGGCGCAGATCAAAATGGGCTTTACGTAGAATTCTCCGATAACGGATGTGGAATACCTGATAACATAAAGGACAGGGTCTTTGATGCCTTTTTTACTACCTCAGAGGCATCTAGTGGATTTTCGACAGAAAGCGAATCAGTCGGCACAGGTCTTGGTCTGAAATTAGTTACCGATATATTGTCCTCCTCTGGTGGGACTATACTCATTGCGCCGTCCGAGCCAGGATACTCAACTACGTTCCGTCTTGAAATCCCTGCCGCATCTCCGGAGGAAATACCAAGAGATGACTATTAAATATATATACATTGATGACCAGCCTTCAAGTGCAGCATCACCATACGCTAAAGGTATTGAGCAACACCACCAACAGCTTACAGTTTGTCATCAGCAACCAATTGAATTCTCTGCCCAACTGCGAAACCTTCGTCAAGAAGAATACTCAGGGTTAATCCTAGACCTAAGGCTAGATGAACTGAAAAACAGTTCAGGTAAAGTGACGGAATATCGAGCGACCGCACTGGCACAAGAGCTAAGAACAAGAGCAACTGAAAAGCGTATTACAGATGTACCGATTGCGCTCTTATCAACTAATATTAAATTTAAAGCATCATTCGAAAAGGATGATACTAGTCATGATTTATTTGATGCAGTCTATACGAAGGAATCAGTTCTTGAGGATGGCGTAAGAATTTCACAGGAACTTGTTTGTTTAGCCAAAGGTTATATATTAATAAATGAGTCTAAAGGAACAAACCGAGATTTTGTCCTAGGCCTCCTCAACTTAAAGGTTGATGATTTTGGTTTCATCGACCCGAGACTCGGCAGCGAATTCGAAGGAGAACGGAAGCGCTTTCCCGTCCATGAATATGCGAGGTTTATCTTACGTTACCTGTTGAACTCATCGGGTCCACTTATTTCTGAGAAAGTTCTGGCGGCTCGACTAGGTATTGATATTGAAAGCTCGAATGACTGGGAAAAGTTACGCGATAAGTTTTTTTGTCAGTGTCAATATGATGGCATATTTAATGAGGCCTGGCCCCGGTGGTGGATGTTTAAGGTTGAAAAAACTTGGCAAACGCTTACCGATAGCAACGCCTCACTGCGTGGTTTAGACGCTCATGAACGAGTCGAGAATCTTATTAAGGCCACGAAACTTAAGAATCTGTTTTCTCCAGCGCCAATTGAACAGGGATATAGCACCAAGTTTTGGACCCTTTGTAAAGGATTCCAAAAACCGCTTGACCCTATAGACGGTCTTTTAGTTTCAGGGCGACCACCTGAACCATGGCAGGATAAATGTTACCTTTCGATAAAAGCTGCGCTGGAACGGGTAGGAAGAAATGAGGGTTTAAAGGTTCACCCTCTCGAGCGCAGCCGACTGTCTGAACTAAAGGGAAAGTGATTATTCATGGCTAGAGTGAAGCCAAGTTCATTTCGTACTCAACGCTCCGCCGACTTGAGGCATCTAGCCTCATTATTAGAACGATACGGTGTTTGTCTCGATACTGGTCCAATTCAAAGTGCCGCAGATCAGTGCAGTAGGAACAAGCCCCACGGACACGATAGCTGGGGATACAGGATTGATCGCCTAATTTTTAGAGACTTAGAAAAGCCTAAGAGCAGTTGGCCAAAATCTATTTCTGATTTAAGTATAGAATTTAATATTGAAATATCTGGCTGGTGCCTTCCCACGGATCATTGCGAGGATCCATTTGAAACTCTAGCCATGGATATTATAATAAGAGGCCGAACGCTTGGTGGTGCGCTTGTTATGTGTGCCTGGCATTTAGACCGCCACATTGGGAAACATGTGAGCAAGGATGCTAGCCCCGCCCATCCTCATTACCATTTTCAGCATGGAGGCAACCGTTTAAATAATGAAATTAAAGAATCTGGACAAGCATTAATTATCGAGGCGCCTAGAATAGCACATCCGCCACTCGAGGCTACTTTAGGCGTCGACTTCATACTTTCTAATTTTAAGAGTAAAGACTGGGCACGCATTAGCGAAGACCATCAATATAGAAATATTGTGCGGCAGACACAAAACCACTGTTGGAGCTCATACGTTCACGCCATTTCAACAGCGCTTCCTATACAAGGCAATGTCCAACAAAGTACAAATAAATTAATTTCAAGAGAACTTTGGCCTCAATTATTATAGCGCTTATTTATATATTATCGAAACAGTTACATTAATTATATCTTAACCTGCTTCCCAATCAACTCATCAGACAGCGCAGCAATCTCGTCCTTAGCAACCCTCCTCCCCCGATCCAAAATCGCAAACCGATCCGCATACTTCCGAGCAAACGGCAACTTCTGCTCAACCAGCAGAACCGTCAGCTCGTCTTCCTCAATCAACCTACGAATAACCTCTCCCCAATCTGCGTCACAATATTCGGCTGAATCCCCTCCCCCGGTTCATCCAGAATCAGCAGCCAGGGCTCAATCACCAGCGCACGGCCAGTCCGGTGCGCAGCTTTTCTTCCACTGTCAGCAACGGGAATATCTGCCGACCTAGGAACATTGGACCAATGTCAATACGAAAATGGAAAAATTATGCAGCAGCGAGAAACGCCCCAGTTGCCGCTACCAAACCACCCAGCGTCCGACCGATTCGACCGTCGACTTTCGTCATAAGAGCCCCTAGGCCACGGCCTGTAAATGTCAGCACCAGTGTGGCGATGGAGAAGCCAGCAAGGTAAGCAACCAGCGTTGCACCAGCCGGCATTTCAGCTCCATGCGCAAATCCATGAAATACCATGAACGCTGCAACCAACGAACCGCCTACTGCGGTTGGCAGTTTCACCATGGCGGCAATCAGGATTCCCGCCAGTATCACAGATAGCGAAATCCCGGTTTCCACGCTCGGCAGGCTCATTCCACCCCACGCAAGGCCAGCGCCCAGTATCATTCCGCCAATAACAAACAACGGCGTAATCTGTTTCATGGTGTTGCCCTGGCGCACACTCCAAAACCCGATAGCTGCCATGGCCAGCAGGTGATCCAAGCCCAGCATAGGGTGCAGCAGGCCACTGGTGAAGCCGGTGCCGGCGTCGTGGCCGGCGTGGGCGGAGGTGGCTGTGGCGGTAACCATCAGGCCTGTGGCCATCAGTAGTCGTGTGAATGTGTTCATGGTGTTTTCTCCTTTGGCTTAAGCGATTTCGGCGGCTTTGTTCGGGCGTCTTTCCGGCAACATCCCACGCTCCAGAATGAAGCTGATGATCGTCTCCAGCCCTACCCCGTCGTACAGGTTGGTGAACACAAAGGGCCGCTCACCACGCATCTTCTTTGAGTCCCGTTCCATTACATCCAGGGAGGCATGCACCTGTTCGGCGATGTCGATTTTGTTGATGATTAGCAGGTCGGATTTGGTGATGCCTGGGCCGCCTTTGCGGGGAATTTTGTCGCCGGCGGAGACGTCGATGACGTACAGGGTGAGGTCCGACAGTTCGGGGCTGAAGGTGGCGGAGAGGTTGTCGCCGCCGGATTCCACCAGCACCAGTTCCAGGTTGGGATGTCGGTTTTGCAGGTCGTCGATGGCCGCGAGGTTCATGGAGGCGTCTTCGCGGATGGCTGTGTGGGGGCAGCCGCCGGTTTCCACGCCGAGGATGCGGTCGGCTGGGAGGGCTTCGTGTTTCAGGAGGAAGTCGGCGTCTTCCCTGGTGTAGATGTCGTTGGTGACGACGGCGATGTCGTAGTGATCTTTTAACGCTTTGCAGAGTTGGCGCAGCAAGGCGGTTTTACCTGAGCCGACCGGGCCGCCGACTCCTACTCTCAGACAATGTTTCATGGCGTGTTCTCCGTTTCTCTAATCAAGATCGTTTTTGTTCAGCTTCTGAAAAGCCGTGAATACTGGGTTTCATGGTGTGCGCTTGCGAGCGCGAGGCCGGGCAGTACCGGGCCGAGTTCGTTGTCTTTCCGCGTCAGTGCCTGGTCGACGGCGTGTACCAGCTTCGGGCGCAGCCGTTCGGTCAGCCGTTGAGCGGCGGTGTGGCCCAGGGGCATGGCTTTGCAGGCGACGGCGAGCTGGTTTTCCAGCCAGGCCCAGGCGAAGCCGAGCAGGGTTTGGCGCACGGGTACGTGGCGTATGTGGGCTGCCCAGGCGAAGACGGTGACGTAGCCGGGGTCTTCCGGCATTCGGCCTTCGGCTGGCATCAGTTCCAGGCTGCCCAGCAGGCGAATGAGCGCAGAGCCCAGGCGGGTGTCTTCGTCGCTCAGTTCGGCGGTTTCGCGGGTGGCGTGCAGCCATTGGTTCCAGTGGGCCAGCCCAGCGTTGTCATTGGTTGCCCAGGCGGTTTGCAGGCGCACGAGCAGGGGCAACTCGCAGCGGGTGAGGCCGTCTTCTAACACGCCTTCCAGCCAGTCGCCCAGCTGGTCTTCATTGTTCACCCAGCCCAGTTCGAAGGCGCTTTCCAGGCCTTGGGACCAGGCGAAGGCGCCGATGGGCAGTGCGGGGCTGACCAGTTGCATCAGGCCCAGCAGGGACAGGTCGCCGACGGCGGTCTGGCTGCTGTCAGTGAGCATGAGTGTGGTCATGGTCATGCCCGTGGTTGTGATCGTGTGAATGGCCATGGCCGTGGGCATGCCCTGCTTGGGCGTATGCGCCGGGCTCCGGATCAAAGGGAGCCTGGTGGTGTACCAGGGTGGCGCCCAGGCGTTCGGCCAGTTCTTCCAGTACGTGGTCCGGTGGGAAGCGCACCCATCCGGTCTTTCCATCTGTTGCGGTGTCTTCGCTGCCGATGGATAGCGACACATGACGGTTGCCGAGGTGGTAGCACAACCGTGCCAACGGCAGACCGGGTTCAATGCGGGCGGTGACGACGGGTTCGTCGGCGGCGCGGATGCGGATGATTTCGCCGCTTTGGGCCTGCAGGAATTCGCCCTCTCGCAGCACGGGGCCGCGGTCGAGGAACAGGCCAACGTCGTAGCCGGTGTCGGTTCTGGCGCGCAGGCGGCCGCGCATGCGCAGTTCGAAGGGCAGCGTCAGGTGGTCGTGGATTTCGCTGGTTTCCACTGGGCCGATTCTCTGTGTCAGCTCAAGCATGTCGGGCTCCTTAAAAAAGATGATATAGCTGTGCCAGCGGCAGTTCGGTGGCGGGCTCGCAGGTGAGCAGTTCGCCATCGGCGTGCACTTCGTAGGTTTGTGGGTCCACGGTCAGGTGTGGGCAGGCGTCGTTGAGTTTGAGGTCGCCCTTGCGAACGCTGCGCACGTTTTTACAGGCCGCGAGGGTGCTGTTCAGCCCCAGTTCCTTGCCAATGCCCGCATCCAGCGCGGCCTGGCTGACAAAGCTCAGGCGGGTGGCACTGGCGGCCCGGCCCAGCGCCCCGAACATCATGCGGTAGTGCACGGGCTGGGGCGTGGGAATGGAGGCGTTGGGGTCGCCCATGGGGGCCGCGGCAATCATCCCGCCTTTCACAATGAGCGCGGGTTTTACACCAAAGAAGGCCGGGTCCCACAGCACCAGGTCCGCCAGCTTGCCCACTTCCACCGAACCCACTTCGTGCGCGATGCCGTGGGTGATGGCGGGGTTGATGGTGTACTTGGCGATGTAGCGTTTAGCGCGCAGGTTGTCGGCGCCCAGTTGCTCGTCGTCCGGCAGCAGGCCGCGCTGTACTTTCATCTTGTGGGCGGTCTGCCAGGTGCGGCACACCACTTCCCCTACCCGCCCCATGGCCTGGGAGTCGGAGGCGATCATGGAGATCACGCCCATGTCCTGGAGGATGTCTTCCGCGGCGATGGTCTCGCGTCGAATGCGGGAATCGGCGAAGGCCACGTCTTCCGGGATGTTGGGGTCCAGGTGGTGGCAGACCATCAGCATGTCGAGGTGTTCGTCGATGGTGTTGACGGTGTACGGCCGTGTGGGGTTGGTGGAGGACGGCAGTACGTAATCCTTGGAGCAGGCGGTGATGATGTCGGGGGCATGGCCGCCGCCGGCGCCTTCGGTGTGGTAGGTGTGAATGCAGCGGCCTTTGAACGCGGCGAGGGTGTCTTCCACAAACCCGGATTCGTTGAGGGTGTCGGTGTGGATGGCGATCTGTACGTCGAACTTGTCCGCCACGGTGAGGCAGTTGTCGATGGAAGCGGGTGTGGTGCCCCAGTCTTCGTGGAGTTTGAGGCCCATGGCGCCGGCTTTGAGTTGCAGTTCCAGGGATTCCGGCAGGCTGGCGTTGCCTTTGCCGAGGAAGCCGATGTTCATGGGCAAGTCGTCGACGGCCTGGAGCATTTTGCCGATGTGCCAGGGGCCGGGGGTGCAGGTGGTGGCATTGCTGCCAGTGGCGGGGCCGGTGCCGCCGCCAAGCATGGTGGTGATGCCACTCATCAGGGCTTCTTCGATCTGCTGCGGGCAGATGAAGTGGATGTGGGCGTCGATTCCGCCAGCGGTGAGGATTTTGCCTTCACCGGCGATGATTTCGGTGCCGGGGCCGATGACGATGGTGACGTCTGGCTGGGTGTCTGGGTTGCCGGCTTTGCCGATGGCGGCGATTCTGCCGTTCTGCAGGCCGACGTCGGCTTTGACGATGCCCCACCAGTCGAGAATCAATGCATTGGTGATGACGGTGTCCATCACGCTGTCGTCGGCCCGCTGGCTCTGGCCCATGCCATCGCGGATGACTTTGCCGCCACCGAATTTTACTTCGTCGCCGTAGTGGGTGGCGTCGCTTTCAACCTGGATCCACAGTTCGGTGTTGCCCAGGCGGACTCGGTCACCCACTGTGGGGCCGTACATGTCGGCGTAGGCTTGTCTTGTTATCTTCATGCTGTCCCTCGTTTTTGCTTGGGTGCCTGGGTTACTGAGGCCTAAAACTTCGGTGCCTGGGCCGGTCGGATAGGGCTTTCCAGGAAACGCTACAAGCACATCCATGTGCGCTTGGGCTCCGCCATCCATGGCTCCGCACATTCCTGGAAAGCCCTATCCGCCCGACCCTCAGAGTTCATTCGGGCCTTCTTTAACCCCTTGCTCCTGTTGTCCTCAGTTCTTGTCGAGTTTTCCCATGACTTCTTGGCGGAAACCGTAGATTTCGCGTTTTCCGGCGAACGGGATAAGGGTCACTTCTCTCGTTTGGCCGGGTTCGAAGCGGATGGCGGTGCCGGCGGCGACGTCTAGGCGGTAGCCCTTGGCTTTGGCTCGGTCGAAGTCCAACGCGGGGTTGGCTTCAGCGAAGTGGTAGTGGGAGCCAATCTGAATGGGGCGGTCGCCGGTGTTGCCGACTTCGATGGTGATGCGCTGGCGGCCTTCGCAGAGTTCGATGTCGCCGTCTTTAAGCTGGTATTCGCCGGGGATCATGGCAGCCTCCTCAAACTATGGGGTTGTGGACGGTGACGAGTTTGGTGCCGTCCGGGAAGGTGGCTTCTACCTGGACTTCGTCGACCATGTCGGCCACGCCTTCCATGACGTCGTCGCGGGTGAGGATTTCGGTGCCGGCGGTCATCATTTCAGCCACGGTGCGGCCTTCGCGGGCGCCTTCCATGATTTCGGCGCTGATGAGGGCGACGGCTTCTGGGTAATTCAGCTTCAGGCCTTTGGCCTTGCGGCGCTCTGCTAACAGTGCTGCTGTGAAGAGGAGCAGTTTGTCTTTGTCTCTTGGGGTTAATTCCATTTTTGTTCTCCTCGGGTTCTGGAGTTTGTCGGCAGGAGGGAAGGGGTGCACGGGATACGCGGTGAATACGTCCCTGTACGCTCGGAAAAAACATCCATGTTTTTTACGATCCCGTGCACCCCTTCCCTCCTGCCTTGTCTGAATTCTGAGTTGCCTGTTGGATTAACTTCCGTTGTTCCAAATAGTTGTTTCTGACCCTATCGAGCTAGTGCGCTAACTCATTTTTCCGCTTAACAGGGCGGGGCGAACCGTCCGGGGATGTCGAAAACATGGATGTTTTCGTCAAGCGTACATGGACGTATTCACAGCGTGCCCCGGACGGTTCGCCCCGCCCTGTTCCCGCACCAACCATCAAGTCAACCAGATCCGCGGAACAACCGCGGACTGGCCGGCCAACAGAGGTCGAAGTACCTCCCAGGCCCGCTGGCAAACATCCCAGGCTTCGTTTCTTTCATTACCCAGGTACCGCAACAACACAACGCCACGCCGGCGTGTGATGGCCCAGTGGGCTGAAGCCGGCAGTTGTTCACGGATGGCTTCGATGGCGCCGGCTTCGTCTTCCAAACCAACCACCCACAAGGTCGCCTGAACGGTGGCGCCGCCCTGCCCCCATTTGCCTTGGAAACGGGCGTGAGTGGGGTCTAACAGTTGGCGCTCCAGCCATAGCGGTTTGCCGTTCATACTCAGACTGAAGCGTTGCTCCATGTGGCCGGTGACGAACGGCAGGTTGCTGGCCGGGCGGCCCAGGGCGAGAATTTCCCAGCCCAGGCATTTGGCGCCGGTTTCCAGTTCGATGGTGGTGGTCTGCTCGCCCCGGGAGCCGTTGAAGCCGAGGGTCTCCTGGGGCAGATATTCAAGAACGCCGCCGTTGGCGACGTTCAGGTGTGTATGCTGCGCCCAGGCGACGCCGTTGCGGTCGGCTTTGTAGAGTTTTGCCGCCGCCGGGGTGGTCACCAGGGTGTGGGCGCCGCTTCCAACCGTTACGTTGATAGTCAGGGCATCGCCGCTGACCAGGCCGCCGGGCGGGTGCAGCAGGTACACGTGGCAGCAGCCGGTTTTGCCTTCCGGGTAGAACGGCCGCTGCACGCGCAACGGGCCCTTGAACCGGGTGCGGGTCATGCGGGTGACCTGTGCGCCCTGCTCCTGCCTGGCGTCGAAGGCCAGGTCCAGGGTGGCGGCCCAGCGCCGGTCCGCGTCGAAGCGGTGGCCGGAGTCGTGGGCCGCGTCGGCGGCGTTGAGGGCGATCGATTCGTAGGCGGTCATACCGTCAGGTGCTTCTTGATGAGTTCATCAGACAGCTCGGCAATCTCGCCCTCGGCGACGCGGCGGCCGCGGTCCATGATGGCGAAGCGGTCGGCGTATTTGCGGGCAAAGGGCAGTTTCTGTTCCACCAGCAACACCGTCAGGCCGTCTTCCTTGATCAACCGGCGGATGACTTCGCCGATCTGGGCGACGATGTTGGGCTGGATGCCTTCGCCGGGTTCGTCGAGGATCAGTAACTGAGGCTCGATCACCAGGGCGCGGCCGATGGCAAGCTGTTGCTGCTGGCCGCCAGAGAGGTCGCCGCCACGGCGGTTTTTCATTTCCTTGAGCACGGGGAACAGCTCGTAGATGCGCTCGGGGATTTTCTTGCTGCCGTCCTTGCGCACGGCCAGGCCGGTGCGCAGGTTTTCTTCCACGGTCAGCAGCGGGAATATCTGCCGGCCCTGGGGCACGTAGCCAATGCCCAGGCGGGAGCGTTCTTCCAGTTTCTGTTTGGTCAGTTCGGTGCCGCCATCAAACTGGATACTGCCGCTGCTGGTGTTTTCCTCCCCCATCACGCATTTCATCAGGGTGGTCTTGCCCACGCCGTTGCGGCCCATCACACAGGTGCACTGACCTTTGGGCACGTCCAGTTCCAGCTCCCACAGGGTGTGGCTTTCGCCGTAGAACTGGTTCAGTTTTTCGATCTTTAGCATTTGGCTTTCAGTTGGCATCAGGCTTCCTCCCCGAGATACACCTTGATCACTTCCGGGTCGTTGGAGACCTGGTCCATGGTGCCTTCCGCCAGCACGCTGCCCTGGTGCAACACGGTGACTTTGCGGGCGATGGAGCGCACGAAGCCCATGTCGTGCTCCACCACCACAACCGACTGCTTGCCGGCGAGGCTGGTAAGCAGTTCGGCGGTGCGTTCCATTTCCTGTTCGGTCATGCCGGCGACGGGTTCGTCCACCAGCAGCAGGCGCGGCTTCTGCATCAGCAACATGCCGATTTCCAGCCACTGCTTCTGGCCGTGGGAGAGGATGCCCGCCAGCTGGTTTCGCAGTTCCTGCAAACCGATGGTTTCCAGCACTTCGCCGATGCGTTCGCGGAATTCCGCTTTCATGGTGGCCCGCAGGGTGGGAATCACCCGCTTGTCGGTGGCCATGGCCAGTTCGAGGTTTTCGAACACCGTTAAGGCTTCGAATACGGTGGGCTTCTGGAACTTGCGGCCGATGCCGAGGGTGGCAATCTCCGGCTCGTTCATGGTCAGCAGGTTGTGACGGCTGCCGAACCAGACCGAACCGGTGTCCGGGGCGGTTTTACCGGTGATGATGTCCATCATGGTGGTTTTGCCCGCGCCGTTCGGCCCGATGATGCAGCGCAGTTCGCCGTCGTCGATGGTCATGTTGAGGTTGTTGATGGCCCGGAAGCCATCGAAGCTCACGTTGACGTCTTCCATGTAGAGGATCGGCCCGTGGCGGGTGTCCACGGGGGAAACCGCCGGGGTCAGGAATTCGAACACCCGGTCGCGGTTGGAAAGCTCCTCGATAATGCTCATGCGGTCGCCTCCGTGGTGGATGGGGCGGTTAGGGTGCCTGGTTCATCCTGTTTGCCCTTGCGGCGGCTGGCCAGCAGGCCGGCGATGCCCTTGGGCAGGAACACGGTGACCAGCACGAACAGGCCACCCAGGGCGAACAGCCAGGCATCCGGCATCACGCCGGTGAACACGGTTTTGGCGTAGTTCACCAGTACCGCGCCGATCACTGCGCCATAGAGGGTTGCGCGGCCGCCAAGGGCAACCCACACCACCACCTCAATGGAAAACAGCGGCGAGAATTCGCTGGGGTTGATGATGCCCACCTGGGGCACATACAAGGCTCCAGCTACACCCGCCAGCATGGCGGAGACCACGAACACGAACAGCTGCACCCGGTCCACCCGGTAGCCCAGGAAGCGGGCGCGGGCTTCGGCGTCGCGGCAGGCGATGCTGACCCGGCCCAGCTTGCTGGTGACAATGCCGCGGCAGATCACGTAGCCAATGGCCAGGGCGATGCCGGTGGCGATGAACAGGCCCAAACGGGTGGCGTCGGTGCGCAGGTTGAAGCCGAGGATGTCGCGGAAGTCGGTCAGGCCATTGTTGCCGCCGAAGCCCATCTCGTTGCGGAAGAACGCCAGCATCAACGCGAAAGTGAGCGCCTGGGTGATGATGGACAGGTACACGCCGGTGACCCGCGAACGGAAGGCGAGGAAACCGAACACCAGCGCCAGCAAGCCCGGGGCCAGCAGCACCATGATGAAGGCAAACCAGGCCATGTCGAACCCGAGCCAGTACCAGGGCAGTTCCTGCCAGTTCAGGAACACCATGAAGTCCGGCAGGATGGGGTCGCCGTAGGTGCCGCGATCGCCGATCTGGCGCATCAGGTACATGCCCATGGCGTAGCCGCCGATGGCAAAGAAGGCGCCATGGCCCAGGCTGAGGATACCGAGGTACCCCCACACCAGATCCACAGCCACCGCGAGCAAGGCGTAGCACAGGTATTTGCCCAGCAGCGTCACGGTGTAGGCGCTAACATACAGGGCGCTGTCTTCCGGCATAGCCACGTGAAGGAAGGTCACGATGGCCAGGGCTGCAAACAGAACGCCCAGGAAAATCTGCGTGGATCGCTCACGCAAGGGTCGAGTCAACCACATACCTTAACCCTCCGCAGCCCGGCCTTTCTGGGGGAAGAGCCCCTTCGGCCGTTTTTGAATGAACAGGATGATGAAGACCAGCACAATGATCTTCGCGAGTACGGCACCGGCCCAGGGTTCCAGCAGCTGGTTAATGGTGCCCAGCGACAACCCGGCGATGAGCGTGCCCCACAGATTGCCCACGCCACCGAACACCACCACCATGAATGAGTCGATGATGTAGTTCTGGCCCAGGTTGGGGCCCACGTTGGTGAGCTGGGAAAGCGCCACACCGGCCAGGCCGGCAACGCCGGAGCCCAGGGCAAACGTCATGATGTCCACGCGAGTGGCGCGGATGCCCATGGAACGTGCCATGGCGCGGTTCTGGGTAACGGCACGCACTTCCAGGCCGAGGCGGGTTTTGCGCATGATCATCATCAGCGCGGCAAAGACGATCAGCGCGAACGCCAGTACGTACAGGCGGTTCAGGGTCAGGGAGAGCGCGTCGTTGATCACCAGCGAGCCGCTCATCCACTCCGGTGTCACCACGGTGCGGTTCTGGGGCGAGATCACGGTACGCACCAATTGCTGCAGGATGAGGCTGATACCAAAGGTGGCCAGCAGAGTTTCCAGCGGGCGGCCCTTGAGGAACTGGATTACGCTGCGCTCAATGATGATGCCGGCGGTGGCCGCCACCAGGAAGCCGGCGGGAATCGAGAGAATCAATGCCAGGCCCGGCTGGCTCGGCAACAGTTGCTGCATGCCCCAGGTGGTGTAGGCACCCAGCATGATCAGTTCGCCGTGGGCCATGTTGATGACCCCCATCACGCCAAAGGTGATGGCCAGGCCGATGGCGGCCAGTACCAGCACAGAACCCAGGCTGAGGCCGAAATAGAGGGTTTCGGCGGCGCGGTTGAGTTTCAGTTTCTGTTCGATCGAAGCCAGGGCCTGCTCGGCCTTGTCGGCCAGGGCTGGATTATCGCTGCGCACGGCTTCGTTCAGGGCAGCTCGGGCTCGGGGGTGTAGACTGCCGGCCAGCACGTCCACGGCCTCAAGATTACCCTCACCCACTCTGTAAATGGCCAGTGCCTCTTCAATGCGGTTGCGCACCGAGGCGTTCTCTTCCCGTTCCAGCTGCGCTTCCAGCGGCTCGACCAGGGAAGCATCCACTTTGCCCATCATGTCCTGTGCGGAGGCTTCGCGCACGTCAGGGTCTGCGGCGTTCAGGTCCAGCATGGCGAGAATGCCCTCAAGCTGACCCCGTATCCGGTTGTTGATGGCGACTCTGTCCAGCTCGCGGCGGGACATTTCGCCCATGTTCTCTCCGGTCAGCGGGTTGGCGATTTCCCAGTCCCGGCCCCGGTTGTCCAGTACGATCACGACCTGACCGGTGTCGTCTATCCGGCTCAGGCGGTTGTTGCCATAAGCTTCGAGCCAGCCCCTGGCTCTTTCATCACCGCTGCTGACGATGGCATTGATGGCCTCTTCAACGCGGCTGGCGGGCGCTTCTGCAAGGTTATTCAGCAAGGCCGTTCCGGGGTCGTCTTCCTGGGCGGAGGCCGGAAGCGAGAGCACGGAAACCAGGGCGATAAGCAGCAATGTGAGCGATCGAAGGATGCTCATGATGGTGTCCTGTCGGTTGAAAGCGAGTTGCGGGGGCGACAACCGGGGCAGCATCGCCGCTCCCGGTTGTCTGTATTGCGCTGTTGGCTGCTATGCCTTATTCGGCTTCTTCAGCCGCCATTTCTCCGGCAGAAGCGCCGCACTTGCCGGTTGCGGTGTTGAAGCTTCCGCAGAACATCGGCTTGCGCCAGTCGGCAATCAGGTCACGGGAACCCGGCAGGAAGTCAGACCAGGCATCGCCAGCCACGGTAGACGGGGTTTCCCAGACCACGGAGAACTGGCCGTTGTCCTGGATTTCACCGATCAGTACCGGCTTGGTGATGTGGTGGTTGGGCATCATGGTGGCGTAGCCGCCGGTGAGGTTCGGTACGCTCACGCCGACGATGGCGTCTTTGACCGCATCCACGTCGGTGGTGCCGGCTTTCTTCACCGCTTCGATGTACATGTTGAAGCCGATGTAATGAGCTTCCATCGGGTCGTTGGTGACGGCTTCTTCGTTGCCGGTGTGCTCGATCCACTGGTCGATGAAGTCGTAGTTGGCATCGCTGTCCACACTCATGAAGTAGTTCCAGGCCGCCAGGTGGCCAACCAGCGGGCCGGTGTCGATACCGGAAAGCTCCTGCTCACCCACGGAGAACGCCACTACCGGGATATCGGAAGCGGAGATGCCCTGGTTACCCAGTTCACGGTAGAACGGTACGTTGGCGTCGCCGTTGATGGTGGAGACCACGGCGGTCTTCTTGCCAGCGGAGCCGAAGCGCTTGATGTCAGACACGATGTTCTGCCAGTCGGAGTGACCGAAAGGCGTGTAGTTGATCATGATGTCTTCCTTGGCCACGCCCTGGTCCATCAGGTAGGTCTCAAGGATTTTGTTTGTGGTGCGCGGGTACACGTAGTCGGTACCGGCCAGCACCCAGCGTTCAACACCGATGTTGTTCATCAGGTAATCCACCGCAGGAATGGCCTGCTGGTTGGGAGCGGCACCGGTATAGAAAACGTTCTCGGAAGATTCTTCACCTTCGTACTGAACCGGGTAGAACAGCAGGCCGTTGAGTTCTTCAACCACCGGCAATACGGATTTACGGGATACGGACGTCCAGTTACCGAAAATCACGTCCACTTTTTCCTGAGCCAGAAGCTCACGAGCCTTTTCGGCGAACAGCGGCCAGTTGGAGGCAGGGTCAACCACGACCGCTTCCAGTTCACGGCCCAGAACACCACCTTCGGCGTTCTGCTTGGCGATGAGCATTTCGACGGTGTCTTTCAGCACGGTTTCACTGATGGCCATGGTGCCCGACAGGGAGTGGAGGATGCCGACCTTGATGGGATCTTCGGCGGCCGCTGCGTTAAGAGACATTGAGAGAGCCAGTGCTGACAGGCCCAGTTTCACGTGTTTTCTAATCGTCATGTTGTGCATCCTTTTCGGATTGATTGGTGTTATTGCCCCAAAATGCACCAACCTCTCTGCATCAGCTGTTCCAGAATGCAAATCATGCCTTATTTTTCAGTTACTTAAACTCCATTTATCGATCATTGATCGGGTGCCGGGACCACCGTTGACGCACCACGATGAATCGCCACCCGGCTAAGCGCACTATTACGATGCGCCAGAGTCGCCGCAATACAATTCAATGAACTCATCAAATATCCCTTTGTTTTTATGGCGATTTTTATTACCGTGGCGTCTCTCTTACTGTCGCTGTCAAAAAACGGGGCAACCGCATGTTCAACTCTGGTGCCCAGGACCTTTAATCGTGCACCCGCGCCATGAACGGAAAACCTCATAAAATGTATGAGCATACGTTCAACTTTCATCTGCCACTTTGATTACAAAACTGTAAGAGATATCGCACAGATGAGGGAGCGAATGTCCGATTTCTTGAGAATAGCTCCCATGTAGAATGGTCAACGTCAAGGATGAGAAGCTGGCAGGGAAAGCTGGCTCAGGGAAGATAACTCCAGGGATCAGGAGTTGCCCAGGGAATCAGGGCTGCAGGGACGAACAACAGGGAAGATGCGCACAGGATGTTGCGCAGCCTGAAGGATCAGGCATGGGGTCAGCCACGGGCTCAGGAGCATAGGGAATGTGTTCCTGTCCGTGCACTTCCCCATCCCGCCGGTTACCGTCTTTTCTATTCAACCAGCTCCGCCGCTTTTACGTCCTGACGAATAATCAGACACGTAAAATCACTCTCAGGAGCAACGCAAGCATGAAACGCACCCCCTTTATCGCCATGATGGTCCTTCTGTTCAGCCTGTTCACCGGTTTCGCCCACGCTGAACCCGCCACCATCAACATCAACACCGCCGACATCGAAACCCTGGCCGCCCTCAACGGCATCGGGCAGAGCAAGGCCGAAGCCATCGTGGCCTATCGCGATGCCAACGGTCCTTTCCAGTCCAGCAACGACCTGACCAACGTCAAGGGCATTGGCGAGCGCACGGTTGAAAAGAACGCCGAGCGCCTGACGGTCGAATAACGCTATCCGGGCAGTGGCCGGCTGCCACTGCCCGCTCCCAAATCACCAGCTACCAACCCACCCGTTTTCCGAGCACGCAGACTCCCCATAAAGTCGTCTGGCAACCGCCAGGGCATCGCCCTATTATTGTGGTTCAGAGAGACAATAATAATCGCGAGCGACGGCACTATGGTTGATCCCATCAAGGTTTACCCGGCCAAACCTTCCAAAGTCTATTTCTACGGCACCTGCCTGGTCGACATGTTCTATCCCGATGCGGGCATGGCCGGCATCCAGTTGCTGGAGCGCGAAGGCATTCAGGTCATCTACCCTGAAGACCAGACCTGCTGTGGCCAGCCTGCCTACACCTCCGGCTATCACGACGAAGCCCGCGCAGTCGCCCGCGCCCAACTCGGGCTGTTTCCGGAAGACTGGCCGATCGTGGTGCCCTCCGGTTCCTGTGGCGGCATGATGCGCAAGCATTACCCGGCGCTGTTCAAGGACACCTCCGATGAAGTCGCGGCCGCTGAAATTGCCGGGCGGGTATGGGAACTGACGGACTTTCTGGTGAACGTGTGCCACATCAAACTGGACGACCTGGGTGAGCCCACCACCGTAGCCATGCACACCTCCTGCTCCGCCCGCCGTGAAATGGGTGTGGCGGAAGTCGGCCCCAAACTGCTGGGGCAACTGAAAAACGTCAACCTGGTAGAACAGGTTCGAGCCGAGGAATGCTGCGGCTTTGGCGGTACCTTCGCGGTGCGCCATCCGGAAATTTCCGGGGCCATGGTCAGCGAGAAAGTGGACACCCTGGTGGACACCGGCGCCAAAGAGTTTGTCACCACGGACTGCGGATGTTTGATGAACATCGCCGGGTACGCTGAGAAAAACCAGAAGCCGGTGACCGGCCAGCACATTCTGAGTTTCCTCTGGGAACGCACCAGCAGTGGAGGTGAACAGTCATGAGCGAGACAACACACGGCTCTTCACACCATTCCGCCCACCACATCGATGTGAAAGAGTTCCACCCGCGCGCCCGGGCGGCCATCCACAACCCGCAGGTTCGCCAGAACTTCCGCAAGGCGATGGACGGCCTGATGACCAAGCGCAAGTCCGCCTTTGAAGGTTGGGACCTGGAAACCCTTCGGGACTTGGGCGCCAACATTCGCATGCGGGCCCTGGCCAGCCTGCCGGATTTGCTGGAGCAACTGGAACAGAAGCTGACCGAGAACGGCATTACTGTGCATTGGGCCACCGACGGTGATGAAGCCTGCCGTATCGTACGCGATATCTGCGTGGCGCGGGACGCCAAGACGGCGATCAAGGGCAAGTCCATGGTCTCTGAGGAAATGGAGCTGAACCATTACCTTGAGGAACAGGGCATCGAGGCGCTGGAGTCGGACCTTGGCGAGTACATCGTGCAACTGGCGGAAGAAACGCCCTCGCACATCATCATGCCGGCGATTCACAAGAACACCGGCGAGATCTCCCAACTGCTGCACGACAAAACCGGCACCGACCTTTCCAACGACGTGGAATACCTGACCGCGAACGCCCGACTCCAGTTGCGGGAAAAATTCCGTAATGCCGACGTGGGCATTTCCGGCGTTAACTTCGCCGTGGCCGAAACCGGCACCCTGTGCCTGGTGGAAAACGAAGGCAATGGCCGTATGACCACCACCGTACCGCCCTGCCACATTGCCGTGACCGGCATCGAGAAGGTGGTGCCCAACCTGGAAGACGTGACTGCCCTGCTGGCGCTATTGACCCGTTCCGCCACCGGCCAGCACATTACCACCTACTTCAACATGATTTCCGGCCCCCGCAAGGCCAACGAGATGGACGGCCCGGAAGAGGTTCACGTGGTGCTGGTGGACAATGGCCGCTCCACCATCTATCAGGACGACGAGCTGCTGGACACCCTGCGCTGCATTCGCTGCGGCGCCTGCATGAACCACTGCCCGGTGTATACGCGGGTGGGCGGCCATACTTATGGCACCACCTACCCCGGCCCCATTGGTAAAATCCTGATGCCGCATATGGTGGGCCTTGATGAGGGCCGTCACCTGCCGACGGCTTCAAGCCTGTGTGGCGCCTGCGGCGAAGTCTGCCCGGTGAAGATTCCGATTCCGGACCTGCTGGTGCGGCTGCGCCAGGAATCCGTGGACGGTGACAAGCTGCACCCCGCCAAGGTTCGTGGCCATGGCGCCAAACGCAGTAGCGTGGAAGCCATGATCTGGAAGGGCTGGAGCTGGATGCACGCCAAACCAGGCCTCTATCGCCTGGGCACCAGCTTGGGTGCGCGGTTCCGCAAGCTGCAACCGGGCAAGATTGGCGCCTGGACGCAATACCGAACCGCGCCAAAACTGGCACCCAAAACCCTCCACGAACGGATGAAGGAGCGTGGCCAATGAGTTCCAGAGACGCCATTCTCCAGCGCCTGCGCAACCGCACCGGCGGCGAACTGACCGCCCCGGAATGCGATTTTTCAGTGCTTGATCGTCCGGACTGGAGCACCGCTGAACGGCTGGACATGTTCGAACGGACCATCGAGTCAGTTCACGGCGAAGTGCATCGCACCACGGAATCCGGCTGGATTGACCGGTTGGCTGAAATCCTTCGGAGCCGCGGCGCCCAGACCCTGCTGATTGCCAAGGAACATGAGATCGGCCAGGCCCTGAGAAGCGCCACCCAAAACCGCGAGGACCTGCCGCAACTGCTGGTGTACGACGAGCCCATCGAAAGCTGGCAGGAAGCGCTTTTCAATGAGGTGGACGCCGGCATCACCTCTACCCGGGGCGGCATTGCCGAAACCGGGTCGCTGATTCTTTGGCCGACGGCGGATGAGCCCCGGCTGATGAGCCTGGTGCCGCCCATCCATATTGCGATCCTGAAGGCCAGTGAGTTGTACACCACGTTCCACGATGCCATGCAATCCCAGAACTGGGCCGCTGGCATGCCAACCAATGCGCTGTTAGTCTCCGGACCTTCGAAGACCGCTGATATCGAGCAAACTCTCGCTTACGGTGTTCACGGTCCCAAGGAACTCATCGTACTGGTTATTGAATGATCCGAGGCGCATTACTGATTGCCCTGGCCGCCCTGCTCTGGGCGACCACGGGTATCGTGGCAAAATTCCTGTTTTCCGGCTCCGACCTGCAGGCAGTGACACTGGGCTTCCTGCGCCTGGCGGTCGCTTTACCCTTCTTCTTTGGGCTGATGCTGAAGGAGCAGCGCGCGCTCGCTCGCAGTGCAACCTCTCCGCCAAAGTCCACCCGTAAAGCTCTGGTTCCGCTTGTGGCCCTGGGCTTCTTCCAGGCGGTCTATCAGGGCAGCTACCTGCTGGCCGTGGACATGACCGGTGCAGGTATCGCCACGCTGATTGCCCTGTGCCTGGCACCCGTGCTTGTCGCCATCATGGCGGCGCCGCTGCTGGGCGAGAAACCGGGCGTGGTGACAATGCTGGCGTTGGCCGCCGCTATTGCCGGCACCGCGATGCTGGTGATCAGTGACATGGACAGTGCTGGCCATCTTCGCCTGGGTGGCATCCTGGTGGCGGTTCTGGCGGCGCTGGTGTATGCCGGGTTTACGCTGACCAGCCGGCACACGTCCACCGGTACTCCGGTGTTCACCACGGCGTTCATCTGCTTTTTTACCGCCGCGCTGATCCTGCTGCCTGTGGTTGCGCTGAGTGGTGGTTTTGACGGGCTACAGAGCCTGGGCATTTCACAATGGCTGATGGTGGCCTACATCGGTGTGGTGCCAACTTGCCTGGGGTATGTGAGTTTCTTCAGCGGTATGAAGACAACACCGGCTACTCTGTCGAGCATTATCGTGACTCTGGAGCCGCTGTTCGTGGCCATGCTTGCCTGGGTAATTCTGGGTGAGGAATTGGGGGTGATCGGGATTGCCGGGGCGTTGATTCTGACGGCGGCGGTGATCGTGGCCTCTCGCAGCAGTGCCGGGAGTCGTCCCGACACTGCCTGATACCGCCGAGTCAGGCGGTTTACTCTTCCTCTTCTACCCGGCGCTGCTTTTCGAGCATGTTCGGCTGCAGGATTTCGATCCAGTAGCCGTCCGGGTCCTTGATGAACGCCAGGCCCTTCATTTTGCCGTCGTCCGGCTTCTTGACGAAGTCCACACCCAGTTTTTCAAAGCGATCGCAGGCGCTGTAAACGTCCGGGACCGCTACGCCGATGTGGCCAAAGCCCTGGGGCTCGTCGTTGCCATTATGGTAGCCAAACTCTTCATCGTTTTCGGTGCCCCAGTTGTGGGTCAGTTCGAGCATGGCTTCGCGGCCAAAGATGAAGGTGGTGCGGTGAGCGTCGTCGTTGGGGACCATGTTGGCCTGGCGGTCGTCGAGGTAGGCGAGGAAGTAGAGGGTGAATTTCATTTCCGGGAAGTCGAGTTTTCTGACGAGGCGCATGCCCATTACCCGGGTGTAGAAGTCCATGGAGCGCTCGGGGTCTTTGATGCGCATCATGGTTTGGTTGAAGACGTAGCCTTCGGTTTCGGGGACGGTTGCTTCGTGCAGGCCGGGGGCTTGTTCGAAGTGTTTGGGCATGGGAGCTCCCTTTTATGGGTTCAGGATTCAACCATTATACTTGCGTGCGTTGCGGGGAGATTTCAAGGGCTGCCTTTGATTGCATGTTTGGGAGGCTGGTCAGTGCGGGAGTGTTCTCCCCAGACACGCCGTGAACCCATCCATGGGGGCTCGGCATTGCCATCCATGGCAATGCACGGTCTGGCGAGAACACTCCCGCACTGACCGATCAATCTACTCAGATAACGCCTTTTGCCTACTACACCAACTGATGCTCTTCGCCTTCGTAGTAAGCCTCTACCCTCGGGTTCATCACCTTTTTCCACAGTGGCGGGATCATGGCCAGGACGACCATGGCGGCGTAACCGGCGGGGAGCTGGGGCGCTATCTCGTGGTGGCGGAGGACCTGGTAGCGGCGTTTGGCCCAGGCGTGGTGGTCGCTGTGGCGTTGGAGGTGGAACAGGAAGACATTGGTGAGGAAGTAGTTGGAGTTCCAGCTGTGTTCCGGGCCGGTGCGTTCGTAGCGGCCGTTTTCGAGCTTGCGACGGTGGAGGCCGTAGTGTTCGAGGTAGTTGACGATTTCCAGCAGGTTGAGGGCGATGAAGCTCTGGCCGAGGAAGAACACGGCGCCGAGCCAGCCAAAGGCGACGGTGAAGGCCGTGAAGGCCAGCGCGGTGATGCTGTACCACCAGATGAGTTCGTTGCGCCAGTTGAGGGCGCTATGGCCTTTTTTCTCGAGGCGTTTGGCTTCCAGTTTCCAGGCGTTGATGAAGTTGCGGGCATAGGCCTGGGGCAGGAAGTTGTAGAGGGACTGGTTGTAGCGCGAGGACGAGGCGTCTTCCGGGGTGGAGACGTGAACGTGGTGGCCGCGCAGGTGTTCGACTTTGAAGCCGGCGTAGCTGACCAGTGACAGCAGGAAGCCGCCGGCCCAGGTTTCGAGTTTGCCGTCTTTGTGGATGAGTTCGTGGGCAACGTTGATGCCCAGGCCGCCAACGATGCCGACGGAGAAGATCCAGCCGATGCCACCGGCCACATTGAACAGGCCGGACGCCAGCACGAACATGCTCCACACCAGCAACACCGCAAAGGCGGCAACCCAGCCCAGGGTGATGAACTTGTAGAAGCGTTCGGTGTTCATGCGTGGGGTATCGGCTTCCTCGTCCGGGTTAAGGGCGTCTTTGCCCAGCAGTAGGTCGAGGATGGGGATGATGCCGAAGACGACCACCGGCACGCCCCAGGCGAACAGGTTGACCCATCCGGTGGCTTGCCCGGCCGCCAACAACAGGGGCGGCAGAGCCAGGGGCAGCATGGCGATCAGGTAGCTGTATTTCTTGAGTGTCAGCAGCACTTTCCGACGGGCGGACTCGGTGCTCAGGATCAATGGTTTCGTACTCACGTGTTTTCCCTCATCGGCTGTTACTTTCGATCTGGGCGATCGCTTCTTGCTAACTGCATTATTGTCCTACAATATAACAGTCGTCAAGAAAACCGTGGTACTTTTTAATCACTGCATTTATCAATACAGCCCCAATCGCGCTATCTCACTGTGATTGCTCCTCTGTTTCGGGGGCTCCGGCCCCATGCAGTTCCCGGCGTCGGTGCCAGTAATTCATGGCCAGCAGTACCAGCATCGCGACCACACCGGCGATTTCCACCTGCAGGTCCGGGTAAAAGATTGCGATCACCGCGCCACTCAATGCCAGTCGCATCCAGGGTTTCATGTGGGTGAACAGAAAGCCTTCAAGCGCCGCGGCAAAGGCCGCAAGGGCGAGTATGGCGATGAAGCCGTTCCAGAGAACCAGCGGTAACGGCCCCCCTTCGATGATCACGGGGTTGAACACCATGAACAGCGGAATGAGGTAAAGGCCCTTGGCGAACTTCCAGGCCTGTACGCTGGTTTCCATGGTTTTACTGCCTGCGATCGCCGCCCCCGCGAAGGCGGCCAGCGCCACAGGCGGCGTGACGTTGGAATCCTGGGAGTACCAGAACACCAACAGGTGCGCGACCAACAGCGGGATACCGAACTCGTTGGTCAACGCCGGCCCCACCAGCACGATCAGTACGATGTAGCTGGCAGTCACCGGCAGCCCCAGGCCCAGAATCAAGCTGGCGATGACCACCAGGAACAGCGCCATCAGAATGTTGCCGTCGGCGAACGCGATCATCATTGATGAGAACTTGAGGCCCAGCCCGGTCAGGCCAACCACCGCCACCACAATGCCGGCAATGGCGCAGGCAATGCTGACGGGGACCGCGTTGCGGGCACCCAGTTCGAGGCCCTGCAACAGTTTTACAACGCCTTCACGCAGCGCATGCGTCAGGGCTTTTCCAAGCTGGTTGTCCGCCCGCCCCTGTTTATAGGCAAGGTACAGGCCGTTCAGCCCGGCGATACCAATGATGCCGACCACGGCATAAAACCCGACCCGCATGGGGGAGATGCCCATCACCAGCAGGTACACCAGCATGATGATCGGCAACAGGAAGTACCAGCCGTAAGCCATCACTTCCCGGAGCTGGGGAAGATCACTGGAAGGCAGGCCTTTCATGCCCTGCTTCACCGCGCAGATATGAACGAGCAGATACACCGTGGCGAAATACAGCAGGGCCGGAAACACACTGACTTTTACGATGTCGAGGTACGGCACACGGGTGTATTCCGCAATCAGGAAAGCGCCGGCGCCCATCAGCGGCGGCATGATCTGGCCACCGGTACTGGCTGCGGCTTCAATGCCACCCGCCTGGGCCGGACGAAAGCCCAGTTTCTTCATCAGCGGAATGGTAAACGCGCCCGTGGTTACCACGTTGGCGATGGCACTGCCGGAGATGGACCCCATGCTGGCCGAGGCCAGAACCGCAGCCTTGGCGGGGCCGCCGCGCTGACGGCCCGTCGCCGCAAACGCCAGATCGATGAAGAAGCGGCCTGCGCCGGTCACTTCCAGCATGGCGCCGAACAGCACAAAGATGAACACGAACGTAGCGGCAACGCCCAACGGCAGGCCGAAAATACCCTCCTGCCCCAGATACAACTGGGCACCGATACGGTCGAGGGAGTAGCCGCGATGGTTGAGAATGCCCGGCAGCCATTCCCCCAGCTCCGACAGCGGCCCACGCTGGCCACTCATCGCGTAGAGGATGGCAATCACACCGATCACTGTCAGCCCGGTGCCTACCGCCCGGCGGCTGGCCTCCAGCAAGGTGATGGTGCATACCCAGGCCATGATAATATCGGTCTGGTTCCAGAACCCGGCCCGGCCGGTAATCTCATCAAGGAACCAGACCAGATAGAAACCGGATGCGCCCGAGGCTATCAAAAAGCCGGTATCAATCAACGCCGTTATGGCGCCACGCGGTCGGCCAGGACGGGGCCCAAACAGCAGAAAGCACAGCATCATCACCAACGCCAGGTGAATGCCCCGTTGATAGAACAGTCCCAGCGGTTGAATACCGGCGCTGTATAGCTGAAACAGCGATAGGCCGATACCAATCAGTGCGATCAGCCAGAGCAGTGCCCTGGGCCCGCTCATTCTGGTCGGCTGCCATGCGCCATTGGTTTTCAGGTAGATGGCCGTTTCTTGACTCATTGAAGCGTGCTTCCTTTATCCCCTGCAGGCCGTACTCGAATCTCAACGAGTTTGTCAGCTGCCAGACGGCTTAGACTCACCACGCGCGAATCCACCTCAATGCGGTGATTCACCGACAAGGCGCCAACGCGCAGCGAGAGACGATTATTGGGTATGGGCACCTGCATATCGACGATGCGGTAGCCGTGGTCGTCATCCGACGTCAGTGTGCCCCGGCCACGGGTATGGCCAAGGCCGGCTGCAAAGTCCGGTGTGTGGCTACTGTCCAGAATCAACTGGTCCGCTTCCATGCGAAAGCAGTCCGTCACAGGAAACCCCTGCACCGAGTGATTCCAGATCAGGCACCACCGCCCGCCCTCGGGCAGGCCGAGCTGCACCAGCGACGTCTGACTGGTATCAGACACCGACAGTTGCCAGACCGCTTTGCTCTGGGCGCCGACTGCTGTGGGCCATAATCCCCACAGCAGTGACGCGAGCAGGCAACAGACCCTGCAAACCATGAACCGACGAATGATAACGACGGATTCCCGATTACTGGCGCAGTGCCTCCGGCACTTCTGCACCTATTTCCTCGTAATAGCGAATGGCACCCGGATGGAGAGGAATGGGTGTGGAATCCAGGCTGAACTCCACGGTGGTGTCGTCAGCGGCCGGATGGATCGCCCTCAGGGCCTCTACCTTTTCGAAGAGCAGCTTGGTGATCTTGTAGGCAAGATCTTCCGACATGGCGCTATTGACGGTAAGGACGTTGGGAATGCCGATCGTTGAAATATCCGTATCGACACCCTCGTAGGTACCGGAACGCAGCTTGTAGGGCGCAAACACCGGCACTTCTGCTCTGGCGTTGGCGATTTCCTTCTCGGAGAGAGGTATCAGTGCAATGTCACGGGTGGTGGCAAGGCTGACAATAGAGCTTGTTGGCGGGCCAACACTCCAGAACGCGGCGTCGATGTCGCCATCGCGAATGGCATCCGCAGATTCATTGAAGTTCAGGCCACGCTCGTCGAAATCGTCGAAGCTCATGCCGTTGGTTTCCAGCAGAGCCTTGGCGTTCACTTCGGTACCGCTGCCCGGCGCACCGACAGACACACGCTTGCCAGCCAGATCTGCCAGCGACGTAATGCCCGAGTCCGCCAGGGTGACAATCTGAACCGCGTTCGGATAAAGCGAAGCAATGGCCAGCACATCCAGCTTGTTGCCATTGAAACGTTCGCCACCGTTATAGGCCTGATGAACGGTGTCTGCCAGGGCAATCGCCAGGTCCGAATCCTGACGATGAACCAGCCCCATATTTTCAACCGAAGCACCGGTGACTTCGGCAACCGCGCTGTACCCTTCAATGTGCTGACTGATCAACTCCGCGAGGCCACCCCCGAGAGGGTAATAGGTACCACCGGTGCCGCCCGTGGCAATGGAGAGATTGGTATCCGCCTGTGCCGGAGAAACACCGATCAGCGCGGTCGCGCCCAGGGCCAGAAATAGCTTTCGCATGTCGTTCACCTCGTTTTTGTTGAATTAGCGTCGGGACTTGTGATCCTTTGACGTCTACATAGGATAGCAGCCCATTGCCAACTACTGATTCTTTCCGGCATTAAGGTTAAGATTCTGTGGTATTTTCCAACGCCATCACGGCTTTAAATGTCAGGAGCGCGCTTCAGTCAATGGATTTCCAGGTCCCCAACACCCTCGCCGAGCAGATTGCCAACTACCTGGCTGAACGCATCATGACCGGGCAGATAAAGCCGGGCGAGCGTTTGCAGGAGGCGACGACCGCCACAGAACTGAAGGTCAGCCGGGCATCGGTGAAAGAGGCCCTGTATACCCTGGAACGCTGGCACCTGATTGAAATCACCCCGCGCAAGGGCGCGTCGGCCACCAAACTGGATGCGGTGCATGCGTCAGAGCTCTATGACGTGTACATGCACCTGTTGATCATGCTGGCGCGGCGTTTGTGTGAGCGTTGGCGGGAAGAGGACAAAACCGCGCTGTTGTCGGTGGTTGGACACGTCACTGGCCAGATGCAGCGTAAGGACGCCAATATCACGGCCATTGTGGAAGCGAGCTTTGAAGTGATGGACGTCTGCTGCCGGGTAGTCGGCAATCCCTACCTCACGGAGGCGCTGACCAGCTTCAAGCCCGCTGTCAGCCGGGCCTACTATCTGAGCGCGGATCGATACCGGCAGGATCTGGACCGCACGGGCCTGTTTTTCACCAATCTAACAAATGCCATCCTGGCGCGGGACGCCGGTGAATCCGAGGCACTGGTCGCGGATTTTGGCGCCCATCAAAAGGCGCTGATCCAGCAGGCGCTGGCCCCTTCGGCCTGACCGAGTCTGTGACTCAACTCACAGACACCCTTACCTATCCCACCTATCGTAACAGTCTGTAACAAACTCATAAGTCCGCTGCGCTGGTCAGGTTGTCCCCTGCGGCTACACAACGACTGAGACCGGTCTGAAGCCGGCATAACAACAACGAACCGGGGCCACCATGACACGTCGAAACGCCCGCAAGCGCCTGAAACCATTCAAACCTGCCCTGCGCAGGTTCTTTACCCTGAGCCTGACCGCCAGTCTGTCGTTGCCGGTGATGGCCGACTTCCGTCCACTGGACGACAGTACCCTGGGCAATGTCACAGGCCAGACTGGCGTCACCATCGAGATGGAAACCAAAATTGAGATGGACCGACTGAGCTGGACGGATGAAGGCTCGCTGAACGTCAATGGCATTCGCCTGTCCGGTCAGAACGATACAGTGCTGGACAACCTCAAGCTGACGTTGGACATTGCCGGCCAGGATGAGGTGCTTGAATACGGCTTCTCCGAGATTGCCCGCCGCGCCGACGCCGGCCTTCTGGATGTCTCCAATCCGGATGTGGCCGATGCCCTCGCCCGCTATGCCGTGGGTGGTGGTTACGGCAAACAGTTCGATAGCGGTGACCTGGTGATTCACCTGGGTGCCACAGATTACGGCGACCCGACCAGCCTGGACGATTACCTGCAGGCCGTGGATTTCGAGCTGGCCGTAGACAGTGTTGAAGCAACCGGCTCCGGCGGCACTGCCAGCCTGTTCTCCAATATCATGCTGCAGGGTTATATCGGCCCCACCGATCTGGTGATCCGCAACCAGGGTAACAATACCCGTACGCTGGCCAACGGTAACGTGGTGTCTGGCTCGGAACTGCAGCTCGACACCCACTTTGAAATCACCAACGGTAATCTCAACTGGGATGCCGCCGACGTCATTCTAATATTCAACTTTGCCGCCGTTGGCATCGAAGGGCTGCAGATCCACAACCGCCGGGGCGACGATACCCTGGGTCACTTCGGGATGGCCAGTGCCACCGCGAAGCTGTCCAGGGGCACCAGCGCGGCGTCTGGAAAGGAAGGCCTTTCCATCCATGAGGTAGACTTCCGGGCCGATATTGATATGCCAGTGTTCAAAGTCGGCGGCACCAGTATAGGCTCCGTACAGTTCACGGATTTTGCCATTAAAAACACCACTATGATGGTGTATGGCCACTAGCAAGACACTGGACAAGCCCCCCGCCCCCAACAGTAAACTGCCCGTCTCTTAACGGCGGGCAGTCCATGACCAACATCCCGGATCAAGATTATCAGCAGCGCGTGTCCTGGCGCAGGCTTACTGTTTTCAGCCTGATATTTATCGCCATGACCGCCGCCGGGCTCTATGCAGTGTACGACCAGTTCGCCGGGCGCAGCGTAACCTTCGACGACCGACTGGTCTCGCCTCAGGCGCTTGTTTCCATCATTGCCCTGCTGGTGGTCTACTTTGCAGCGGACGGGCTGCGGTTGTACTTCACCCTTCGGGCACTGGGGCACCGCCTGCCCTTCCCGGCGATTTTCCGGCTGGTGTTCATCAACCTGTTCTTCTCCAACGTGACGCCCATGGCCACTGGGGGTGGCTTCGCGCAGATCTGGTATCTCCAACACCATGGCGTGCCGGTCGGCCGCGCCACGGCGGCCACCACCATCCGCACCGTAATCGCGGTGATCTTTATCTTTTCGCTGACCCCCGTATTCCTGCTGACTCTGAATGCCCTGGATAACCAGCCCCTGGTCGGAGAACTGGGGCCGGTGCTCGCTGTGTTGATTCTCCTGTATCTCGGTTTTTTCATGGTGGTGCTGTTCCGTACCCGATGGCTGATTGCACCCTTGGGCCGGTTCTTGAGCACACTGCACCGGTTTCACCTGATCGGGGAACGCCGGCATCAGCGCTGGCAGTTCAAGGCCAAGCGGGAGATGCTGCGTTTTTCTCACAGTTTCGGCGACTACCTCCGGGGCCCCAAACAGTTCGTCGCGCTATCAGTGCTGTTTACCTTTGTGTTCCTGCTCAGCCTATTCAGTTTCCCGGCGTTGCTGATCTCCGCACTGGATTACGAGGTAGACTACCTGGTGAGCACGGGACTACTGGTGGTAACCACCTTTGTGATGTATTTTTCACCCACACCCGGTGCCTCTGGCATTTCGGAAGGCGTGTTCGGCAGTTTCTTCCGGGACATACTCACGGCCAATCACCTGGTACTGGTGACCATTAGCTGGAGATTCATCACCATCTACCTCGGCATGCTGGCAGGCCTGGTGATACTGCAGCGGGAACTGGTGAAAAACAGGAAGCAAACCACATGAAACGCCGCCACCCGTTAAAAGTGCCGTTCTACATCAGCCTGACGATTGTTGTGCTGCTGATCGGGTACAAGGCCTACCTCAACCTGTTCGCGCCGGAGTTCGAGGCCGAGCACACAGAGCAGGTCGCACAGATCCAAGATACGCTCTCCGATGATGGCGGTTTCAGTTTTGCGGTTGTGGGCAACATCAATAATTCCGTGGGGGTTTTCGAGGAACGCATGATACCGGCCCTCAACCAGTCCGGCGTGGATTTTGTGGTGTCCGCCGGTAACGCGGTGAGTGGCGGCGGCGAAGACAAGTACCGGGCCATCCAGGGCACACTCTCCCATCTGGATATTCCCTACCTGCTGACCTTTGGTGAGAACGAGTACGAGAACTTTGGCAGTTACCGGTTTTACGATTACTTCGGCCCTCACTTCTTCAGCATCAAGGCCGGCGGCGCCCGACTGATCTTCCTCGACAGCACCGGCAAGACGCCCTGGCGATGGCAGATCCGCTGGCTCAATGACCTGTTGAGCCAGGAGCCCAACCGGCCGCGCTTTCTCTTCATCGGCCACCCGCTGCTCCACCCGGATCAGGAAGCCCCTTTCGAGCAGGATAATGATTTCCTGCACCCCCCTGAGTTCCGCTCCGCCCTGATGGACGCCATCGACCGGCACAATGTGGATATGGTGTTTTCAGCGAACCTGTCGCTGTATGCGGATCAGGTCGAGGGTGATACACGCTTCATCACCACCGGCGGAGCGGGCGGGCTGGTGCTGAACAACGACACCAGTTTCTACCACTATGTGCGCGTTGATGTGAACGACGACGGCGAAATCAGCCATTCAATGGTGCGTCTGGAAGCGAGACAACACCCTGTATTGAGTACCCTGGAATCCCTGTGGTTCTTCATCTACTCGCTGTTTTATGTGGGCTATGTAAACTTCATCCTGCTGGTGGCAGTGTTCGTGCTGATCAGCACCAAGCTTTACACCGCCATTTTCGTGGCGAAGGACTACTACCCGGACTACGATCTGGACCCCCAGCCCTGGCTGTCGAAACCCTTGCGGGTGGCCATGTTCACCAACAACTACCTGCCGTTCATTGGCGGCGTGCCCATCTCCATCGCACGCCTGCGCAAAGGTCTGGAAACCCTTGGGGACATCATCCTCATCGTTTGCCCCCGCTATCGCGATCAGCCGCCCGAGGAAACCGACGTGGTGCGGGTGCCGTCCCTGCTGGCTATGGGGGAGAAACGGGAGTTCCGCCTTGCCAACATCTTCCTGGCAAGAATCCGCCGACAGGTGAGAGCGTTCAAACCCGACATCATCCACATTCACCACCCCATCTGGCTGGGCTCGCTGGGGCTGTTCGTGGCTCGGCGCCTGAAAGTACCGGCGGTGTACACCTACCACACCCGACTTGAGCACTACGCCCATTTCGTGCCGCTGCCGGGCAATCTGTTCCGCAACCTGATCTCCCACGAGCTGATCAAACGCTTCGCCAACAAATGCGATGGTGTGATTGTGCCCACCGACTCCACCGAGGAGTACCTGCGGATGATCGGCGTGAAAAGCCCCACATTCGTGCAGCCTACGGGCATTGAGTACCAGACATTTCAGGAAGTGGACGACGGTGATGTTCGCAAACTACGGGACTCCCTGAGCATCAGCGATGAGACCGTGTTTGTCAGCGTCTCGCGGCTGTCCAACGAGAAGAACATTGATTTCATGATCGATGCCATTGAGGAGCTTCGCCGGCGCACCGACCGCCCTTTCCGGTTCCTGATGATTGGTGAAGGGCACCAGCACGAACGACTGCAGCAGCGCATTGATGAGCTGGGACTTCAGGATTGCTTTACACTCGTCGGCTCCATCCCGCCGGACGATATGGCCACCTGGTATCACCTGGGCGACGCGTTCCTGTTTGCTTCCAAATCCGAAACCCAGGGCATGGTGATCCTGGAGGCCATGGCAGCCGGGTTACCGGTGGTGGCGGTGCGTTCCAGTGGCATCGAGGACGTGGTGCGCCATGGCTACAACGGCTTCAAAACGCCGGAAAAACAGGACCAGTGGTGTGAGCGAGTGCAACAGCTGCTGGAAGACGATGCCTTGCGTCAGGAACTGGCCGACCACGCACTGACGTTCGCGGCGGACTATTCCGTCGAGCAGTTTGCCCGGGACATGCGGGAAATCTACGCCCTGACCCTGGCGCGATCAGCCTCCCGCTGAGTGACTTACCACGCCGTTTTTAACATCGGAGATGATCGGTTTAAACTGGAAAAGCGTACTTTAAAGGATCTTTTTCGATTCGGAGACTGACAGTGACAGGTATTCCCGTTGGCATCAGCACCTGCCTGTTGGGCAAGGAAGTCCGCCATGATGGCGGCCACAAGCATTCCCGCTTCTGCACCCAGGTGCTTTCCCGCCATTTCGAGTTTCGTTCCATCTGCCCGGAGCTGGAAGCGGGCCTCGGTGTGCCCCGGCCCGCCATTCACCTGCGTGAATATCACGACGGCCTGAAGCTGATCGAAACCAAAGGCACGGCGGACCATACGGATGCCATGCAGGGATTTATCGACCAGGTTCTACCGACTCTGGCGGATTTGCGGGGCTACATCCTGATGGCCAAGTCTCCCAGCTGCGGCATGGAGCGCATCAAGGTGCACAATGAAGACGGCAATGTCACCCGCAGGGATGGCCGGGGCCTGTTTGCCGAGGCACTGATTCGTCGCTACCCGCTGATGCCGGTGGAAGAAGAGGGCCGTCTGAACGACGACATGCTGAGGGAAAACTTTATAGAGCGGGTATTTGCCTACGATGACTGGATGCAGAACGTGGCTGGCGACAACCTCACCGCCCGTGCATTGATCGAGTTCCATACCCGCCACAAGTTCCAGCTACTGGCTCATTCCGAGAAGATCTATCGGCAGTTGGGGCCGATGCTCGGCGACCTGAAATCAGAACCGTTGAAAGACATTGCTGACCGATACATCTCGTCGTTCATGGAAGCGATGACCCAGCGCGTCAGCCGGGGTTCCCACGTGAACGCCATGCAGCACCTGATGGGCTATCTGCGGGATGCCATGGCAGACGAAGACCGGCAGGTACTGATGGAGCAGATAGACGCCTACCACCGGGGCGAGGTGCCCTTGGTGGTGCCCATGACGTTGCTACGGATGGCCCAGCGGCGGGAGCCGGTGGACTATCTCAGCAGCCAGAAATACCTGACCCCCTACCCGGATGAGCTGGGGCTCAGGAATCGAGTATAACGCCTGGTCAGAATCCGTAGAGCAGTGACACGGACACCTGAGTATCGGTGTCTTCGGAGCCCTCAGGCTCATCTGAAACATACTGAACCAGATACGCAGCCTTCATTGACAGGTTACCCACAACCGTTGCCTGTATGGATGTTTCCGACTCACTGATGGTGTTGTTCTCCGACAAGCCGATTTCGGCACTCAGCTTCTGACGAAACAACGCAGTCTCAGAGAGGGCGTAGTCGAACTTTCCTGCCAAGCGCGCGATGGCTTCTTCCTCCTCTTGATTGCCGTCTGCTTCCGGTTCCTCGAGCCTGTTAAACCGATAACCGCCACCGACAGACAGATCAAGAAAAGAGCGCTTGCCACGTTGCCAGACCCGGTTACCGTAACCGGTGGTCAACGAGGACTGGAAGTCATACCCGGAAAAACGGTCGTCTTCATACGCTCCGCGTACGAACAGGTATTGGCTGCCCTCGAACTTGTAATCAGACTGCACTTCAGCGCTGTATTTTTCAGCCGTTGTGGTGTCATCGGTTTCGGAATAATATGAACGAAAATCACCGGTATTCCGCCACTCTGAAACTTCGTGGAGTAGGCCCAGACGGCCGTTGATATTGGTCTCCTCGGTGTTGCCGGACGTGACAAGCACACCCGCTTCCCCTTCACCTTCCCAATTGTCAAACTCAGCGCCAACGACCATCGTCGGCGATACCGTCAGAGTAATGATCGCCAGGGTTGCTCTGAACTGCATGGAATCTCCTTGATTATTGTCAGGATTTTGCGCAACGCTCTCCCATGGCGCTCTTGCGGGCCTGCTGTTCCCGCTCCGCCTTTTTCCGGGCTTTACGCTCCGCTACAATGCGCGCCGCTGCGCCACCTACATGGGCTTCGCCGCGCCGTTCTGCCAACCGCATTTGCCGCTCACGCTCGGCAAAACGGGCTTTCTGCTCCTCCGTCAACGAATCGATGCAACGGTGGCAACTCACGCCCTGCTCATACTCCGGACGCTGCTTGTCTTCCTCGGTGATCGGCCGGCGGCACGCGTGGCACTGATCGAACTCACCCCGTTCCAGCTTGTGGTTCACCGTTACCCGGTCATCGAATACAAAGCACTCTCCGTGCCACAGGCTTTGTGATTCCGGGACTTCTTCGAGGTACCGGAGAATACCCCCCTTCAGGTGGTAGACCTCACCAAACCCCTGCTCCTTCAGGAACGCCGTGGACTTTTCACAACGGATGCCGCCGGTGCAGAACATGGCCACCTTCTTGTGTTTCGAAGGGTCCAGATTCTCTTTCACATACTCCGGGAACTCACGAAACGTATCCGTGGCCGGGTTTCTGGCATTCTCAAAGGTGCCGATCTCCACTTCGTACTGGTTGCGTGTGTCTACCACCAATACGTCCGGATCTGAAATAAGATCATTCCACTCTTTGGGATCCACATAAGTACCCACGATCCGTTTCGGGTCAATGCCCTCCACTCCCATGGTGACGATCTCTTTCTTGAGCTTCACTTTGGTTCGCTTGAAGGGCTGGATGTCGACGAACGATTCTTTGTAGTCGATGCCCTCGAACCGCTGGTCAGCCTCCAACCAGGCGCGAATGGCATCCACACCTTCACGGCTGCCGGCTATGGTGCCGTTAATGCCCTCACGAGCCAGCAGCAATGTGCCGTGCACCTCTTTCTCCAACATCAGATCCAGCAATGGCTGACGAAGGGTTTTGTAATCATTCAGGACTGCGAACTTATAAAGCGCACAGACAACAACATCCTGGCTCATGAGTCTGGTTTCTCCTGCGGGCCGGACCGTAAATCCGGAGCATGGTTGATAATCGCCAACGGGCGTGAGGGTGCCATTCTAACGAATACGGGCGAGGGAGAGTATTACGGGGGGTTACAGGGAAGTCATTAACAATGCCCGGCGCCCCAAAGGCGGCACCGGGTGATCAGGCTATGCTCAGAACAGAACAGCAAAACCCACGGAGACGCCAGAGATTTCTGCGCCATCCTTATCGATGTACTGCATGTACTCGCCGTTGACCTGAAAATCCTTGTTGATGTTCAGGTTGGCGCCCACGCCGTAGGAGATATCGGACTCAGATGCCGAGTCACTGAAAGAATTACCAAACCCGCTCGCGGAAGCCGTCAGCTCGCCCTTGGTAACGCCAACAATGGCGTAGGGGTAAACGGGGCTTTCATTGGGAAGGCCCAGAACCATGTAGCCACCCACCAGGTAATCCAGTTCAAGATCCAGGGATACACCGTTAAAACTGGTCGAGTCGTCCTTGGCGCCGAAACCGGCACGGAACTCCGCTGCCAGGTACGGGTTTATCTGCGCGCCGGCCTTGCCCACCAGGGCGCCCAGGTCAAAGTCTTCAGAAATGCCATCTTCTTCGTAGGTTACGAAGGCGTAGTTGAGGCCCACGTAGCCACCTTCCAGGGAATCCTGTGCAGCCGCACCGGATGCAAAAGAAGCCATTACTGCAAAGGCCGAACCCAAAACAATCTTATTCATCATTACTTGCTCCTTGATGAAGGCCTGCCCCAGGGCCTCAACTTCTTGCGTTTATCCGTCAATTTTAAGGGCATGTGAATGATAATTCATTTTGTGAGAAATTCCCCGGCCCCATCGAGTAGGAGGGGGAGTTACCTCCCCCGTCCTCTCACACCACCGGGCATACGG
>OJHJ01000134.1_pt1 | contig 56185 bp, 53 predicted proteins | sample 1595201 | NCBI WGS metagenome assembly OJHJ01 (sample SAMN05416832, study PRJEB24817) | seawater metagenome | isolation source: Sea water | place: Canada:Atlantic | collected 2013-07 | reverse complement strand
CGAGATAGCGTAGCGTCTCGTGGGCTCGGAGATGTGTATAAGAGACAGCCCCCTTACCAGACCCCCGAGCACGATGGGTGGAGGGAGGCCATGGTCCAGCTCGCCCCTTCCGAGCGCTGCGGCCCCCCCTTGAGCGCCGAGTTGTTGGGCAAGGAGCTCGCCGTCGAGGTCCTCGCCCCCGGCGATCCCACCCAACCCATCCTGGACGCCGCGGCCATCGAGGTGGACTACGTCGTCTGGGTTCCCGCCGGCTTTCCCGTGCTCACCCGCCTGGATGGCGTACAGACTCCGGAGGAGTGGCCCTTCTCTGTGCCTGCGCGTGGCACCCAGCAGCTGCCCATGCCAAGGGGTGTCCTTATGGCGGCCAAAGAGCTGGGGCTCGGCGCACAGTTTCGGGTGTGGTTTCCGATGAGTACGAAGCGGTATTGGCTCGTGGCGGATGTGGAGATCCGAGCCTTGGAGTGAGGCCGCTTTGGTCTCCCCAGACACGGTTTACCCAATCAGCGTCCCGAGTCAGCCCCCGAGCGCACCGGCGCCTGCCCACTCGGCTGGCTCTTGGCCCACTCCAGTCTGCCGGCCTTCCAGAGGCGGCGTTGGATTCGGCTGCTCGAGGGGGAGGGGGACTGGGCCATGGGGAGGGCTCCTTCGGAAGGGATTGTCTTGTCAAGACCTGAGCACACTGACAGATGGAAGATCTCTCGGCCAGCCCTATCTTTCCCCTGAGACGCAGAGGCCCACCAGATCCTTCTTTCACGCCGATTACACGCCCTTACAAAGAACGCCCCTGAAGCCACGCTCAGGGGCGTGAGATCAGGGGCGGTCTTGTTGCTCAGCGGGGGCCGAAGCCCAACGCGCTCTACTGCTTGCGCTCGGCCTTGGCAGCAGCGTTCTCAAGCTCGGTGGCGAAGCTGGCCAGGTCGACCTCCTTGCCCATCTCGCTGAGGATCTGTGCCTGTGCCAAGTTGAGCTGGGCCTGGGCCATGTCACGCTGTGCGGTCAGGGAGGCCACGGTGGCCTTCTGGGCTGCGACAGCCTCCTTGTTGATCTTGAGCTGCTCAGCGGTCAGCTCCTTCTCGGCCTTGGCCACTTCCACCTGGTCGGCGGCAGCGTCGACCTTCTCGTCGGCGACATCCTTGGCGTCGTCCACATCCTGCTTGGCGCGCTTCTTGTCGGCCTTGGCCTGCTTAAAGGCACCCTTGGCGTCCTTGGCAGCGGCAGCAGCACGGTCCTGCTCAGCCTTGGCGCGCTCCAGGTCCGCTTCGACGGCGGCCACCTTGGCGGCGCCCTCTTCCTTGACGGCCTTGACGGAATCCTTGGTGGAGTCCAGCTCCGCCTTGGCAGCCTTGGCGACAGCCTTGGCAGCCTTCTTCTCGGCCTTGCGCAGGTTCTTGAGGCGCTTGACCTCGGCCTTGGCCAGGGCCAACTCGGACTCGGCGTCCTTCATCTGTCCCTTGGCGTCCTTCTTCTCGCCCTTGGCTTCCTTCAGGTCAGCCTTGGCACCGTCGACCTCACCGCTGGCCTCCGTCTTGACGGCGCGCATCTCGGCCTTCTCATCGCTGACCTTGTCCTTGTCCTGGCTCAGCTCGGACTTCTCCGCCTTCTTGTCGCCCTCGAGCAGCGCCAGAGCGAGCTCGGCGTCTTCGATCTGGGAGTTCAAGTCGGCGATGCGGGCCTTGATTGGATCCAGCTCGGCGGACTTGGTGGCGGGGATGGCTGCGACCTGCTCGGCGCTAAGGGAAGGGCCGGCAAAAGCAGAGGGCATCAGTAGCGAAAGGAACAACAGGACAGACATGGATTCTCCTCCAGGAGTTTTGCTGGCCCCATTAACGCCTTGACATGCCCTTCACACGCTTACTTCTCGCTGACTCGGATCGGGATAAGCAGGCAAAACAGACCACATCTTGCAGGAATCTCCATGTCCATGAGCTCCACCGCGCACGACGCACTCCTCGGCCACTCGGACCACGGCCCCGCCGCTGGATTCGCCAGCCCAGGCACCGATCCGGTCTACGCGCCCATCCCCGAGTTGGAGCCCACCCACCGGGACTTGGGGCTGCGCATCGACATCGCCGAGCGCACGGTTCAAGGCACCCTGACCCTGACCTTGAACGCCCGCGTCCGACAGGCCCGGACCCTGAGTCTGGACGCGGTGGGCTTCGAGCAGATCGTGGTGGCCTCGCAGGGGGTTGATTCTCGATACGACGGCAACAAACTGCATGTCACGCTGCGGGAGCCCTTGGCCCAGGGAGAGCAGACCACCCTCACCCTGATGTGGACCGTGCGGGACCCCATGGCGGGTTTGCGCTTCAACAACGGCGGCCCCAACGGCACCTTCGCGGCCAGCGACCACGAGACCAGCCGGGCCCGCTACTGGTTCCCCTGCGTGGACCACCCCCTGGTTCGACCCACCGCTCGCATCAAGATCACCCACCAAGCTGGCCTGACCGCCCTGAGCGCCGGCGAGCTTGTCGGGACCGTGGGCAATGGGGATGGTACGGAGTCCACGACGTGGCAGCTGGACCAGCGCACGCCGGCCTACCTGCTCTGTGTGGTGGTCGGTGATCTCGTCGCCTACGAGGACGGAGCCTTCGACGGCGCCCCTCTGGCCTACTACGCCCCCAAGCCCGCCACCGCTGAGAGCCTGCGCCTGGCCTTTGGGCGCACCGGTGAGATGTTGGAGTACCTGACGGCCAAGCTGGACCGTCCCCTGCCCTGGCCCAAGTACTTCCAGTTCGCGGTCGAAGGCATCGGTGGCGCCATGGAGAACGTCTCTTTGGTGAGCTGGGACAGCGTCTGGCTGATGGACGAGCGCTACCACGCCGAGATGGGCTGGTTGGTCGACTCGGTCAACCTGCACGAGATGGCCCACACCTGGTTCGGCGACCGGGTGGTCTGCCGCGAGTTCGCCCACGTCTGGCTCAAGGAGAGCTGGGCCACCTACATGGAGGGCGTGTTCATCGAGGACACCCAGGGCACCGACGCCTTCCACATGCACCTGCACGAGGACGCCATCGCCTACCAGGGCGAGGTCGCCAACCGCTACGCCCGCCCCATCATGACCCGCCTCTTTGAGTCCGGCTGGGACATGTACGACCACCACCTCTACCCCGGCGGCGCCTGGCGTCTGCACATGCTGCGCTGCGAGCTGGGTGACGAGATCTTCTGGTCCGGCGTGCGCAGCTATGTCGCCCTGTACGACGAGAAGGTGGCGGACACCGCCGATTTCCGCAAGGAGATGGAGAAGGCCAGCGGCACCAACCTCAACGCCTTCTTCGACCAGTGGTTCTGCCGCGCTGGCTACCCCCAGCTCAAGGCCAAGTGGAGCGAGGAGGAGAGCACCGGCATCCTGCGCATCGAGCAGACCCAAGAGAACAAGGAGAAGGACATTGGTCTCTTCGACTTCCCGCTCCAGGTCGCCATTGAGCACGAGAGCGGCCAGTGGACCCAGCACAGCCTGCAGATCTCCCAGCGCGTCTCTGAGCTGCGCCTGCCGCTGATGGGCGGCGCCAAGCAGATCGTCATCGATCCCGAGACCCGCTTGCTGCACAGCTTGGACTTTGACCCAGGGCGTGACCGGCTGATCAACGCCCTTCAGAGCCCCCACGTTCGCGCCCGCATTCACGCTGGACAGGCCTTGGCCGAGAGCGGCGACGCAGTGGCCATTCAAGCCATCGTCGATGCCTGGTCCACCGAGTCCGGCTGGCAAGTACGCCGCGCTTGGGCCCGCTACCTGGGCGCCAGCCCCACGACCGCAGCCGCCCACGCCCTGGCCAAGATCCTGGTCTTGGAGCAAGAGCCCCCCGTCATGACCGTGCTCTGCGCCTCCTGCGAGAAGCACCGTGATCCCGTCCTGGCCCAGGCGCTCTTGGACTGGCTGGCCGTCGGCGAGCGTCCCTACCGTGCCAGCGCCCACGCATTGACCGCGTTGGGCAAGCAGCGCGAGGCCGCCCCTCTGGACACCTTGCTCCAGGCGAGCGTGGGAGAGAGCTGGTGGGGCTGGATCCAGCGCGGCGCGATGGCTGGACTGGGGGCCAGTGGTCAACTGGAAGCGATTCCTCGCCTTCGCCAGGCCATTCTAGACGCCGATCTCCCCCGCAGCGTGCGCCTGGCGGCCATTCCGGCCTACGCACAGTGCGCTCGCATGCAGGAGCGCCCCATCCGTGAGGCCGCTCTGGCCGACCTGGCCGATGTCTCCCGTCACGCCGACTACGGCACCCGCATGGCAGCAGGCGCGGCCATCAAGGCCTTGGGAGAGGCTGGCGGTGTCGGCGAGCTTAAGGGCCTGCTGCAGCGCGTGGTCATCCAGGACAAGCCCCGGGTGCGCAAGATGGCCGAAGGCTTGGCCGCGCAAGACCCCGCCGCCGACCGCAAGGCCCTGGAGAAGATGGAAGACCGCCTGCGCAAACTCGAGGCGCGCTTGGCCAGCCTGGAAGCCCGTTGAGCACAGCCCAGCGCATCCGAGCCATGCAGCCCACCGACTTGGAGGCTGTCTGGACCATCAACCAGGCCAACACCCCCGCGGTGGGCAGCCTGGATTTGGAGGCTCTGGGGCGGGTTGTGGAGCAGAGCCGTGTTGCCCTCGTGGTGGAACAAGGCAGTGAGATCCTGGGCTTTGTCATCTGCATGGCCCCGGACTCCACCTACAGCAGCCCCAACTTCCTCTTCTTCACCAAACGCTATGCGCGCTTCCTGTACATCGACCGGGTGGCAGTGAAGGACTCTGCCCGCGGCAAAGGGCTGGGCCGCGGTCTCTACGAAGCTCTGCTGGAACAGAGCGCCGATCCCCTCACCTGCGAGGTCAACACGGTGCCCTTGAACCAGAGCAGCCTGGACTTCCACGCCAAGCTGGGTTTCCAGGCTGTTGGAGAGGGTCAGGCCAAGGGCTACACCGTGCGCTACTTGATGCGGCGCGTTTCCGCAGGACAAGGCGCGCGGCCCCCTGGCCGCTGAGATGTGGGCCAATTCCGCAGGAAATGCCCTGGGAACGCTGCGAGCTCCAAGGTGCCGTCCTGGCGGGTCGCTGGGTGACTTAGCGGCGCTGAGCGCTCCTTCGCTACTGAATCGCCAGCGTCAGGGGGAAGCTTCCGGTCAGTGGCCCTCCGGGCTTGTCGAACTGGGCGCCCTCAAAGGCCTTGAGCACGCAAGCCTGAAGGCGCTCATCCTTGAAGGCCCCGCTCTGCATCTCGGCGCTGGAGACGCTGCCGTCGGCCTGGATGCGGAAGCTCACGGTCCCTGTGCCGCCCGCCGTCGGGTCGCGCTGAAGGGCCGCATCGTAGCAGCCACCAAGCTGCCCCTGGATGCCCACGACCCCGTTCTGGACCTGGGCGGCGGAGAGCTTTCCGAGCACGACCTTGGCCATCTCGCCGGAGACGCTGGCCTGGACCTTGGCCATGACCTGACCGTCGGCGCGGGCCAAATCGAAGCTGGAGTAGCCGGCCTCTGAGGCGGCACGCAGCACAGGCCGCAGGGCGCTGAAGGGCATGGTGGCGGGCGCCTCCACATGCAGCGTGGACTGGCTCCCGCTTCCAAAGTCCATGGAGGGGTTGGCCACGTCATCGATGAGGGTGGCGCCGCTGGTCAGTGTGATGGAGCGGGCCTTTGGTGTGCCCTTGGCGGGCGCTACCGTGCCGCCGATGAGCACCTGGTCAAAGACGCCCGCTGCGCTGCGGGCCGCGGCGGTGAGCACCCCGTAGGTGGTGTCCTCGCGGGCGGAGATGCTGATGCGCTCCTGGGTGGGGCAAGCCTCTTTGATCTGCTGCAAGGAGGCGCTCAGGGCCTTCCAGTCGTAGTCCATCGCCTCATCACAGCCACCGCCTTCGCAGACCAGCGGCGTTTGGGCCAGAGCGGGTCGACCCTCGGGGTAGAGGATGTCGTCGGCGCCCTGGATGGGGGTCCCTCCGGGCATCAGATCGACGCTCAGGGACATCTCACAGGGATTGGCGAGGGCGAAGGACGAGAACAAGGCCAGCAGCATGGGACTCCTATAGGCTCTGAGTAGTGAGACACCTCAGCGCCCTTAGATCGTACCTTCACTGTCCCAGTTGGGGGTGAAAGACAAGCTGCGGCCCACGTTGCTGCCGCTGCTCTGATCCACCAGCCAGGCCTCGCCGTAGAGGTCCACGCCGGCCGGCGGTGTGCCAGGAGCAGCGATCAGGCCTCGGGCGTCCTCGAGGGGGGAGACGATGGCAGAGGTCTGCTGGATCAGCGTGCTCGTGCCACCGATAAAGCCTTGTTCAAAGGCATAAAGACCCCAAAATATCTCCAGATTTGCGGCGCCATAGGTGAAGGCGCGAACCTCCAGATCCTCTGTAGGAAGCTGGGCCACGCCCAAGCCACCGCCCTCGGTCAGATGTCCGGCGCAGAGGATGGCGGGCTCCCCTTCTGGCAGGGCCTCCAGCCACAGCTCCGCAATGGCGTCCTCTTGGCCTGGCTCAAAGAAGACCAGGGCCCAGAGCTCTGGGGTCTGGGGCAGCGCGCTGGTGTCCAGCTGCAGGCGTCCCGCCGCGTCGGTTTGCACCGTCACCCGGCTCTCTGGGAGCAAGCCCCCGGCGTAGATGTCCACCTCGTAGCTCTCTAAAGCCAGCTCCTGCTTTCCATCCCGGAGGGCAACGCTGAGCGTAGTCTGGCTCTCGCCCACCCAACGAATCAGGCTGTGCTCGGCCGACTGAGGCGCCAAACAGAAGGCCTGCGAGGCCACCTGAGCGTCTTTGAATTCCAGGCCGCCAGAGCAGCCCACCAGCGAGAGAAACACCGCGCTCCAGATCACCGGCGACGCCGCATCAGGAGCAAGCCGCCCATGGCCAAGAGCCAGGCTGCGCTGCTAGAGCGTCCCCCGGTGCTGCAACCCTCTGGCTCAGGGGGCCCTGGAGTGCGCTTGACCTTGAACTCCACCGCCTCAGACCACGCACCGGGGCCCCAAGCATCCACCGCGCGCACCTTTGCGCCGTAGTAGTTGCCGTAGTCCACGTCCGGTCGCATATCGAGCTGAGGCTGGTCCAAATCTGTGATGTCCCAGGCTGCGTCGGGATCCTCGGCCAGCCACATGCGCACTTCGTAGAGCAGGGGCTCGCCATCGGCATCGACTGCAGGGCTCCAGCGCAGGGTGGCCTGGTCCAGGTAGACGTCCTCACCGGGGCTCAGATCCTGAGGCACGCCGGGCGGCTGGTTGGCGATGGCCTGGACGGCGGCGCCGGCGTCGATGCGGCCGCAGCCGTAGAGCACGCTCTCCCCGTCCTCGTCGTACTCGGCCTCCTCGGGGTTCACGCGCACGGCGGTCTGACAGATCACATCGACCGCAGTCCAGATGTCCAGGCGCGGGTTGGACGCGAACATCAGCGCAACCACACCGCTGACCACAGGCGCCGCAGCCGAGGTCCCGGAGAAGCCTCCGGTGTAGTTGTCGTCCCCCTTGTGGGCACCGTAGCCCTCCTCTCCGGTGATGTCGGTGGTCACCATCATCGGTCGGCCCCAGTCCCCGCTGGAGGCCACGATGTCCATGTTCTTGCCGTAGTTCGAGTAGGCCGCCAGGCGGTCCTGATCGTTGAGCGAGCCCACGCCGATGGTGGAGCTCACCCGCATGTAGCCATCGTTGCTGTTGTCGCAGTCGTCGTTGCCCATGGACATGACCCACGCGCTGCCGTAGCCGTTCCGGCCGACCTCCTCTGCGTGGTACAGCCCGTCGAAGACCACCTCGGGCAAGGTAAAGGAGGCGCATGTCTCCGAGTTGCCCCAGGAGTTGGAGAGCACTCCGGCGCCGTTGTCGACCGCGTAGACGATGGCGTCATGGATGTCGGACCACTCGTTGATGGCCCCCAAGATGCGAACGCCCATGATCTGCGCTTGAGGCGCAACCCCGGTCACGCCCAGGCCGTTGTCGCCCTTTCCCGCTGCCAATCCAGCACAAGCAGTGCCATGGCCGTGGCCGCTGTAGCTCAGGTCCGGGTTCTCATCGCCCACCGAGTCCGAGGTAAAGCCAGACACGATGTCCAAGTCTGGGTGGCTGGTGTCCACACCCGAGTCCAGAATCGCGATGATCAGCCCTTCACCCTGGGTAATCTCCCAGGCTGGGAGCACGTTGATGTCGGAGCCTGGCAGGCTGGAGTCGCTGGCTTGGCCCACATTGCGCAGGTGCCACTGGTCTTCAAAGAAGGGATCATTGGGCAGCGCGTGGGGATGCAGCTCTACCGCCATGTTCGGATGGGCGTAGCGCAGCCGGGGATCGCCTTGCAGGAAGGCGGAGAGGGCTAGCTCGTCATGTCCGGGGCGCATCTGGACACGAAAGGTGGCCGGTCCGCCGTTCAGGCGCCTGATCTGATCCACTCCGTCAAGATCCCTGACCCAGTCCGCATCTTCCGTTTTCAGGCTGACGATCAAGCTGCCCGTGCGCCAGACCGGAAGATCTTCCTGGTAGTACTGCCCGTCTGCGCCAAGAGACAGCGGGATGCCAACGTCCAGTGGGACGGGATCCGCAGCCAGTGCGAGGGGGAGCAAGAGCAGCGCCAACATGGGGTTCTCCGAGGAGCGTGCAGGGTACCTGAGCGCTCGCCGCCCGTCTGTGAGGAGAGCGTCCAGATCCTTTCTGTTGCTTTCCCGAAACACACCGCCGCCCTGAACCGGGTAGAAGGGCGCCAGTCACCCCCTCGATGGAGCGAACCATGAGCACTTTTCGTCTCGCACTGGCCCTGAGCCTGCCCCTCGCACTCACAATCGCTTGTGAGAACGGTCCTCCCGAGGACACCGGCCCAGACGTCTCCGGCGACGCTGACACCGACGCGGACAGCGATACCGACACTGACACCGATGCGGACGGCGATGCCGACGCGGACTGTGACATCACCGGCGCCACCCCCATCTACGACGACCTCTACGGCGCTGGAAACACCGTCTTGGGTGCCAACCCCTACGCCGACGGCGGATTGGGCGCTGTCATCGCAGCTGCTCCTGAGCAGGGCGAAGACGTCGAAGGCGAGTGGGTCGTCACCGCTGCCACCGTCGTGGCCGTTGGCTACGCCCCCGAGGGCAGCAACCCAGACAACATCTGGCTCGCTGACTCCAACGGCGTCGCGCGTACCTACCGCACCGACCCCGGAATGGTGCTCAAGGCTGGCGACGTGGTCAGCCTCAAGGTGACCAAGCTCACCCAGTACTTCGACACCCTCGAGATCACCGGCATCAGCGACGTGGTCGTCACCGGCACCGACAAGATCTGGATGCTCGACGGCAACGCAACCACCATCAACTACGCCGAGCACGAGCAGAACGTGGTCTACGCCTGGGGCGAGATCACCAGCGAGGACGGCGAGTGCGGCGGCTCCGCGAGCTGCTACACCTTCGAGTACGGCGCCAACAGCAACAACCTGCGCATCCTGAGCTCCAAGGGCCTCATCAAGGGTGACTGCGTTCAAGTTGCTGTGCCTGTCGGCTACTTCGACGGCGAGCAGCTCAACGTCGACGACCTAGACTGGTTCGACTGGATCGACTAATGCTTGTACTGCTCGGGCTGTCCCTCCTGGCCTGCGATTTGCGGGAGACGGGAGAAGACTGGGCGGGCTGGTACGACGAGGGCTCTGACCTCGACGTCACCGAGCCCATCGAGTGGACCGATCAGAACTATGCCCTGGCGCCGGTAGATGGCGTCCGGGACATCGCTGATCTTCAAGACGCCGTCTTCCCTGGTGGGGCAGACGAGATCGTCTACGGAAGCGGAGATGAGCTGAGCTCGGACTCAGACTGCGGTGTGGACATCAGCAATGATCTCCCCATGACCGTTCAGGGCATTGTGACCCTGCATCCACGTTTTTACTTCAAGACCAACGGCTGCGATCGCGCCTCGGACGAGAAGTACTACGGCTCCTACTTCATCCAGGACGGCACCGGCGGACTCTTTGTCCTGGGTGACTCCAAGGTGGCCCACTTCGACGTGGGCGACCGGGTGGAGATGCGGGTTCGCGGCATCAAGACCAACTTCGACTTGGACATGATCTACGCCCACGACATCGTGCTCGTGGAGCGCAATGCCAGCCCGATCTACTACGAGATTGCTGAGGGCGAGACCCTGGGCGATGACGACATAGGTCTGGTCCGCCGGGTCACCGGTGAGATCACCCAAGCCGCAGACAACTTCGGCGAGTTCAAGATCACGGACGACTCAGGCACGGTTCACACCGTCTCCCTGGACGCCGAGATCAACCGACGAGGCGTGGGCTTTGACGTGGGTACCCGCGTCCAAGCAACCGGCCCCGTCCTCTACAGCTACAGCGCCTACACCATCGTGATCATGAATGTCGGACAGCTCTCTGAGCTTGACGACTAAGGACGCCCCGTGACCCTGCTCTTTGCCCTGACTACCGCTGCATTTGCCCAAGACGACCGAGACCTGGAGTACCGCGAGACCGAGGTGGAAGGCACCGGCACCACCCAGGTGAGCGCCGGCTTTGAGGCCCAGTGGTTCGAGTACGACAACCTGGACCTGCGGGCGCTGAACGAGTCCAGCGACCAGGCCATCTTCGACTCGGATGACCGCAACGCCTTCGCCTTCTCCGGCGCCTACTTGAACTTGGCCCACACCTTGGACCAAGAGCAGGGCGTCACGCGCCTGGTCATCGGTGCCTCGCACCGTGGCTTGTGGGGCAACGACCAGATCGGCCAGATCAACCAGTACGGTGGATTTGTCTACTTCACCTCGATGTACGGCGAGTTCATCACCCCCAACGAGCAGCTGCAGGTCCGCGTGGGCCGTCAGTACTACGAGCTGGGCGGACTGGGCGGCGGGCGCGACTACGTGCTCGCTGACGTGCTCGACATGGTGCGGGTGGACTGGTCCCCGAGCGAGGTCATTCGCTTTGAGCTGACCCCCATCACCGTCGTGGGCATGTCCAGCTCCAACGACAACGCCAACTTTGTGAGCTTTGTCGGTCAGTCCACCAGCCAGACCTTTGGCTTTCGTGGCGACCACATGACCAAGCGCACCGGTGGCGCCATGGTGGTCACTCCAAATGACAACATCAACGTGCGGGCCTACGGCTTCTACACCGACGTGGGTGCATTGGGAACGGGCTCCGACATCTCCGAGAACGGCCTGCTCGGCAACTTCGCCGACAATGACTACGTCATCAACGCCGGTCTTCGCGGCCACATGGTGCTCAACGAGAGCATCACGCCCTACTTCAGCTTGGACATGTCCAACGGCGTTGACCGCAAGGAGCTCGTCGCACGCGACGTGGACACCAACGGCACCGCCATCACCTTGGGTGTTCGCGCAAAGACCGGCGACGACGACACGGGCTTCCGCGGCGAGGCCAGCTTCTTCCAGGCCAGCGGCGCCAAGTACGGCACCAGCTCCGGTGACTCGGGTCTCCAATACTCCCACGGTTACGTGGGCATGAAGGCCCGCCAGACTGGCGGCACCTTCGCCGACCGCCTGATGGGCTGGCACCCCAGCGCCTACGTGGGCATGTTCGGTGTCTCCGACTCCCCCCACTCGATCTCGCGCAAGTCAGGCACCCGTGTACTGCACGCAAACGCCGGATACGACCTGGGCAAGCTGACGGTCATGGCCCGCTGGTGGACCTTCCAGGACATGGGCGTGACCTACACCGACTTGGCCAACCTAGACACCGTGGAGACCCCCTTCGGCTACAGCCGAGAGGAGTTCGCCGCCCAGGAGCGGATGGGTGAGGTGCTCGGCCACGAGGCCGACTTGGACCTGTACTACTCCCTGACCGACAACGTTCAGCTCCGGGCCAACGGCGCGGTGTTCTTGCCAGGTGCCTTCTACGAGATTCCAATCTCTCGCATCGCCGGCAGCCAGCTGGGTTGGGATGGCGAGGCCACTCCTTGGTCCGTCAGCCTCGGCACCAGCGTGAGGTTCTAAAGATGCTCCTGCTGCTCTTGGCATGTGGCGCCCCCGAGGGCCGACTGGAACAGGTCGGCTACCGCGACGGCGCAGACGGCGGCTCCACCAACGGTGAGCGCGGAAACATCAAGATCTCTGAGGTCTTGTGGTCCGGCTCGGTGAACGCCGACGGTGTGCGCGACATCGAGGATGTCTTCATTGAGATCCGCAACGAGGGCGCACGCAGCGCCAACCTCCAGGGTTGGTTCATCATCCAAGACGGCACCATTGAGCAGACCTATGTCATCCCGGAGACCCTCTGGGTCGAGGTCGGTGAGCACGTCTTCTTGGCCAAGAAGACCACGGGCTGCTTCCCTGAGCCCGACGGCATCCTGGAAGACCTGCAGCTACCGGACGGTGGCCCCTTCCGGCTGACCCTCCGAGACATCGACGAGCGTCTCATCGAGCCAGCTGGCTCCAAGACCGCACCGCCCTTCGCTGGTGGCTACGACTACGTGCGCAGCCGCTCGATGGAGAAGGTGGAGCTCATGTTCGGCGGACGCGGCTCGGAACCCAGCTCCTGGCACTACTACACCAACGCCGAAGTGGACGTTCCCAACAACGACCGCATGGCCGAGGAGTGCAAGCGCAACACCCTGGCCAGTCCAGGCCGGCCCAACTCGCCCGACTATTCGGGTGCCTACAGCACGGGGTCCTTCGAATGATCTCCATCACACTTCTGCTCGCAGGCTGCGCGGCCCCGGACACCAACGAGGTGTTCAACAACGTGCAGGTCCAGAGCTTCACTGCCGCTGACGGCAGCGAGCAGGTCATTCAGACCTTCGTCGATGCGGCGCTGAGCGCCGAGAACGACCTGGCAGTCCTGCTTCCCGGTTTGGAAAGCATGGAGCTGGCCGACGCTCTGATTCAGGTGCACGAGTCTGGCGTTCCGGTCGCTGTGGCCTCGGATGTGGACTCCAGTGAAGACCCTGGAATCGTGGCACTCCTGGACGCCGGCGTACCGGTTTCCCTGGGAGACGGCTCCGTCGCCTACTTCGAGTTCGCCTTGAACGCGGACGTCTCCTGGTCCAGCGACCAAGTGCGCATGACACACAACGCGATGGTGGTGGACCGCACCCACGTGCTCAACGCCAGCTCCCTGGCAGAGGGAGATGGCTTTCGTTGGATGTTCGATACCACCAGCCGAGACCTGAGCTACGACTGGGACATTGAGCACAACCAGATCTTTGGCGGCTCGGATGCCTCCTCCCTGACAGCCTACGACTCCCTGGCCAAGTCCGTCGCGGACAACCGCTGGATCTACGGCATGCAGTCCGACGAGCACCTTGAGGTGTGGCTGGGCCCACAGGAGCGCCTGATCAAGCGCATCGTGGACGCCACCTACGGCGCACGCTCCAGCATCTACGTGCTCACCGACGACTTCATGGACGAGGGCTTGGCGACCGCACTGGGTGCCAAGTACGCCGACGGCTTTGACGTGCGCGTCATCGTGGGCCCCAACTTCAAGGAAAACTCCCGCAGCCTCTCCAACACCCTGGAGGCGGCCGACGTGCCCATCACGCAGCTGCCGGAAGGAACGGTCGTCCCAACGCTGGTGCTCATCGACACCACCCCGGACCGCAGAGGCAAGTGGAACACCGCCAGGGCCATGTGTCTGTCCCACGACATCGTCTCGGCCTCCCGCTTGTACCGAGCCGAGCCTGTGCTGAGCGACCAGCTCATGGACGGCAGCATGTGGGTGCTGGACGACTATGACGAGCCCAACTCGGTAGACACCGCCCAGATGGGCGCCCTCATTGCCATGTGGGAAGACGCCTTGTCCCGCTCCGGAGGCCTCTAATGCTCCCGTTGATCTCCCTTCTGTCCTGCGCTCCCCCTTCGGACGCGGACCTGGACGGCACCCGCGGCAACCAGTTGGAGACCTTCTTCAACGAGCCCGGCACCCGCAACGGCAACATCTGGCAACCAGACGTCATCAACGTCATGATCGACCTGATCGACTCCGCTGATGCCACCATCGACTTCGCCGTGATGGGCTTCTACTACCCCTCCGTGGTCGACGCCTTCGTGCGGGCACACGACCGGGGCGTCAAGGTGCGCATGGTCGGCGATGCCGGTCACCTCTACAACAGCGGCTACCAGACCTTCCTGGACCGTGAGATCCCCATGGTGACGGGCAACATGGCCCACATCATGCACGACAAGTTCATGGTCGTGGACAGCCGCTTTGTGTTCTGCGGCACCGCAAACTGGACCTCCACCGACCTGGTTCGCAACTCGAACAACTTCGTCTACATGGACTCCCCGGCCGTCGCCGCGGACTTCACGGAGGAGTTCACCCAGATGTTCGAGGGGGCCTTCGGTCACACCAAGACCGAGCTGGACAACGGTCGCACCTACATGCTGGGCGACACGGAAGTCGAGGTGTGGTTCTCCCCGAACGAGGACGCCATGGGCCGCATCCTGGAGCTGGTCGACGGCGCCCAGGAGAGCGTTCGCTTCACCATCTTCGCATTCACCAAAGACCAGGTTGGCTCAGCCTTTATCCGCAAGCAAGAAGAGCTCGCGGAGATTTATGGCGCAGAGAATCTCTGGGACGGGAGCAGCGAGATGGACGACCGCTACGGCATCGCCGGCGTGGTCGACAAGTCCCAGCTTCACTCCAACGGCCAGTACCACGAGGTCTACCGCCTCACTGGCGCAGGCCTGCCCATCCGTCTGGACGGCATCGACTCCTCCAAGCTGCCCGGCGACTACCAGGCTGGCGGTGGACGCTTGCACTCCAAGACCATGCTGATCGACGCGGACGGCGAGGAGCCCATCGTCATCACCGGCTCCTTCAACTGGTCCAGTTCCGCCACCGTCTCCAACGATGAGTACCTGTTGGTGCTCAAGGGTGGTCGCGTGGCAGAGGCCTTCGCCGACTACTACGACGGCCTGTGGAACAACGGCACGGAGATGGGCTACACCTTCGTCGATGAGTCTGGGACGCTGCCAGACGACGGGGACAAGCGCTACATCCAGCCCGGAGACGTCGTGATCAACGAGGTCATGTGGTACGGCGCGCACAGCGGCGACGACGAGGGCTTCGACGAGTTCATCGAGCTCCGCAACATGACCGACCGGGACCTGAAGCTCGACATGTGGCAGATCGCCGGCGTGGACGACTTCGTCGTCGGACTGCCTCCAGGCATGACCATCAAGGCTGGCGAGACCTTTCTGATTGTGGACCACGTGCTCGAGGCCTACCAGGACGGCGCCCCACAGGACGAGAACTCCGCCTACCTGTACGGAGACATGGTCGTCAACGCCTTCAATGACAACCGCCAGTCCCGCCTGTACCTCAAGGATGGCTCGATGGAGCTCTTCCTGATGGACCCCAACGCCACCATCGTCGACCACGCTGGCAACGGCGGCGGCGCCTTCGCCGGAGGGCCCGACGGCGGCAAAGTGTATTCCATGGAACGCGCCGCAACGCCTGGCGATGGGCGCGAGCGCAGCAACTGGTACACCTATGATGGAGAAGAGGGCGTAGGGGCGGTGAACCCTGACTATGCCCGTGAGATCTTGGCCTCGCCTGGGACCACCAACTCCGGCGGCTGATCCCCTGATCCTGCCCGCTTGACGCGGGCAGAGAGGGTCCTTAGCTCTTGCATCCAATATTTGGATTCATTCCAAACAAAGCCCCCGGAGATGCAATGAGCAACGTTGGAAAGCCCGCCCCCAAGTGGAAGTCTGTCGCGTACGTGAACGGTGAGGAGAAGATGATCTCCTCCAGCGACTACAAGGGCAAGTGGTACGTCATGTACTGGTACCCACTGGACTTCACCTTCGTGTGCCCAACCGAGATCCGCGGCTTTGAGAAGCTGGCCGAAGACTTCGCAGACGACGGCGTGGCCATCATCGGTGCCAGCACCGACTCCTGGCACTCCCACAACGCTTGGTTCAACGACGGCAAGACCTTCGCTGACAAGATCACCCACCCCGTGATCGCCGACACCAACCACAGCGTCACCAAGAAGTTTGGCTACCTGCTCAAGGCAGCCGGCATCGCCTACCGCGCCACCGTGATTGTGGACGACAAGGGCATCGTGCGCTCCGAAGCCATCAACGACTTGGACGCTGGCCGTAGCCCAGCCGAGACCCTGCGCACTGTGCAGGCTCTGCAGTCCGGTGGCCTGTGTGGCGCCGACTGGGAGAAGGGCGCTGACTTCGCTGGCTGATTGCCGCTGGTCCCCAACAGAGCGCCTCCGGGGACCTTCCTCGGGGGCGTTCTGTCTCTGAGCCATCCCATCTGACACATTGAGTGGAGAGACCATGTCTGATCTAAAGATTCTCGAACGCGACACCTGGGAGGAGACCCTCAACGCCCCTGTGGCAATGGTCATGCTCGGCAAGACCGACTGCGCGGCCTGCAACGAGTGGACCACCGAGCTCAAGGGCTTTCTGGAGAGCGACGAGGAGTTCGCCTCCGTGGCCTTTGGCAAGATCCTCCTGGACAAGGGCGGACTGGGCAAGTTCAAGAAGGCCAGCCCCTGGCTCTCCGAAGTACACGACTTGCCCACCAACGTGCTCTACGTGAACGGCGAGCCGGTCAAGCGCTGGGTAGGCGGCGGAATCGACCGCATGTCCAACCGCTTGCGACGCGTGGTCAGCTGAGCCCTCCCTGACCTCACTCTCACCTTGGGTGAGTAGATGGGGGATGTGGATCGTTGCTTGAGGTGTCAGGATGGCACCTATGGCAGCAATAGAACTTCCCCCTCCTCCTCCCGCCCATGTCCGCTGGCTTGAACCTGGCGACTTGGAGCTGCGCTTCGGCACCGGCACCAACCCCAGGGTGCGGGGAGACGCCGGCTGGGCCCTCTGGGCCCTGTCCTGGTGGGGCTTTGAGGGCGCCGCAGACTTGGGCTTGGTGCGTCTGGGTCCCTTCGCCTTGAGCGGCGGAGCGCAGCTCAACTACGGCACGCCCGTGGTGCTTCGCACGGCCACCAATGGCGCTCTGGCCTACTTCATCCCAGAAGGCACGACACGGGTGAAGGCACGCAGTGTCGGCGTGGACGCCCGAGGAGCCCTGCACGTCTCCCGCAAGAAAGACGCCTACGTGCACCCCTACTTCGTCTCGGCCTTTGGCCCACGCTGGCTGATGGTCGAGGCCTCCAGGGACGGCAACGTGGTGGATGGGCGGGCGAGCTGGTCACAGATGAGCTGGTCTTTCACCCCAAGCCTCGGGATGGACATCGTCTTGGGCCGCGGCTTTGTGCTCAACGGCGAGCTTGGGTGGAGCGAGGGCGTGCAGGCCGAGGCAGAGAGTGACGTGAGCTTGAGCGCGGTCGGCTTCTCCGTCATCGACAAGCAGGGCTCCGGCAGCCGTGAAGCCCCCCGTGGCATGGTCTTCAGTACGGCTTTGGGCTGGCGCTTCTAGGCAAGATCAACAGTGGCTGAAGTGCAGCAAGAATAAGCCTGTTTCAACCTGAAAAATGCACCCATCTGACAGAGAAACGAAAGCCCAAAAACAAGGCACAAGGAGGGAAATCGGGAAATGCTTTCCTGGTGAATTGGATCCGCCCACTGCCCTCGAACCCTCTGGACGTCATTGGAGACGTACACGGCGAGATCCAAGCCCTTGAGGAGCTGCTCGGCGCCTTGGGGTGGACCGACGGCAGCGCACAGGCTCAAGGCCGACGCCTGGTCTTTGTTGGAGACTTGGTGGACCGTGGTCCCGACAGTGTCCGCGTGGTCGACCGCATCGCGGGATTGGTGGAACAGGGCTTGGCCCAGGTCACTCTGGGCAACCATGAGCTCAACCTGCTCCGACAAGAACAGAAGTCCGGCAACCACTGGTTCTTTGGGCTGGAGGAGCAGACACGCGAAGGGCAGCTCTTCGACAGCCGCTTGGCCTCGTCGACGGAGCGAAGCCGCATCCTGGACTTCTTCAAGACCCTGCCCCTGGGTTTGGAGCGCAGTGATCTGCGCATCGCTCATGCGTGCTGGGACCCCAGCAGCGTAGAGCGCCTCCGACATCCTCCAGATGGAGACATCTGCGCGGTGGTCGAGCACTGGGACCGCCAGACCGACCAACAGATCCGAGCCGCCGGTCTCTCGCACAAGGCCCACCTGGAGTCGGCTCCCTACGATCTGCGCGACCCCCAATACACACCCCCACTGCTCAAGAACGTCGGCAAGGAAGAGCTGATGCGGCAGTCTGGCAACCCCGTCCGAGTCCTAACTTCGGGCACGGAGAAGCTGGCCAATCAGCCCTTCTTCGCGGCCGGTCGCTGGCGCATGCTGCGGCGCGTCCCTTGGTGGGATCACTACGAGGGCCCCTTGGTCGTCATGGGCCATTATTGGCGTAGAACACCGGCGATGGGCCCGCCCCCTCCCAGTCAAGAGCGCGGAATCTTCGAGCACGAGCACCCCTTCGCTCCCATGGGTGCCGGACATGCCTTCTGTGTGGACTACAGCGTGGGCCGCCGTTACGCCGAGCGGCTCCATGGCCTGAGCCCTTTCCAGGCACAGCTCGGCGCCCTGAGACTGCCGGCAGAGGGTGAGAAACACCCCGTTACTCTGCAGTTGGGCACCCAAGGCCATGCAGTAGAGATGCACGGCTGAGCGCGGAAAACTAGCGGTATACACCGTGTGCATTCCTGGGTTACCCTGCCCGCCGAATCTGGCAGGGCTCCCGCTCTGCCCATGCACTGGATGCCCCGATGTTGCTCGTTCTGATGGCCCTGGCCTGCCAAGACTACAACCTCAACGGAGGAACAGACGCAGGCGGCGGAGACGACACCGGCGAGACCTCCGATGACACGGCTGGAGGGGAAGACGTCCCAGCCGAGTGCAAGATCAAGAACTGGGACCCCATGGAGATCGGCACCAGCGATCTGTGCCCGGAAGCTCTCCCACCAGGCTTTACGCCTGAGATCGAGTGGGACTTAGACGTAAGTGGCGGCTGTATGAGCCTGCCCATTGTGGCCGACTTGGACGGAGACGGCATGCCCAACGTGCTCACGGTCGTGGGGGGCGGCGTGGCAGGAACTGCACAGCTCTACAACAGCACCGGTGAGGGTGACCTGGTCTGGAACAAGGACTTCGAGATTGGCTACGGCTCCGTGCCTGCCGTTGCGGACTTTGACGGGGACGGGGACATGGAGATTGTCGTTGTGCGGCAGTACCAGAGCTCCCTGTTCCAAGAAGGGGACTTCACCGCGCTGCTTCTGGACCACAACGGCACCCTCCTCTGGGAGAGCGAACACGTCACCGGGCAAGAGTTCGACTACGCCTCCGCTCCCTCCATCGCGGACATGGACGGCGACGGGGAAGCGGAGATCGTCATTGGCCGCGTGATCATCAACTCCACGGACGGCAGCTTTCATGGCGTTGGGGAGCACGGTCATGGGTCCTACGGGATCACCTCCCTTGGGGGTTTCACCATCAGCGAGAGCAGCGTCTCCCTGGTCGCTGACTTGGACCTGGATGGCACAGCCGAGGTCATCGTGGGCAACGCGGCCTACAACAAGGATGGAAGCACCATCTGGCACAACGCCGACTACAGCGACGGCATGGTGGCTGTGGCCGACCTGGACTCCGATCCTCAGGGTGAGATCATCGCCATCGAAGGGGCCACCGTACGGGCGATGGACAGCGACGGCACCACCCTCTGGGGCCCCCTCACCTTGCCTTCGGCCAACATCCTGAGCACTCCAGCCATCGCGGATGTGGATCTGGACGGCTACCCCGAGATTGTGGTCGCCGGCGGCAACGAGCTCTGGGTGATCAACCACGACGGCACAGTTCTGTGGACCGCTCGGGTCACGGACGAGTCCGGCGCGACCGGCGCGAGCATCTTCGACTTTGAGGGCGATGGCCAACCCGAGATCGCCTACATCGACGAGCTGCAGATGGTGGTCTACGACGGCATGACCGGCGGCATCAAGTTCTACAACAGCGACCATGGCTCGCCCACGATGTTCGACTACCCGGTGGTTGCTGATGTGGACGCCGACGACCATGCAGAGATCCTGGTGTGCCACAACACCCCTGGCCTGGACAGCGTGATGAGCGTCTATGGCGACGCAGACGCGACCTGGGCCGATGCCCGAGAGATCTGGAACCAGCACGCCTACAGCATCACGAACATCAACGACGATGGCACCGTGCCGACGAGTCCCACGCCCTCGTGGTCAGACACCAACACCTGGCACGCGGGTATGTCCCTCTCCAGCTTCGCCGACGGCGTCGACCTGAGCGTTGAGATCCTGCAGGTCTGTGAGGACGAGTGCGCGGTCAACAAGGTCTTCGTGACCTGGCGTGTCCTGAACTACGCCGAGGAGCCCTTGGCTGCGGGCGTCGACCTGACCCTGTACGCCGATGACGGCATCTCGGAGATGAACATCATCACGGTACAGACCAATGCTGAGATCCCAGCCGGTTGGACTGGAGAGGCTCAGGTGACGGAGATCACCCGGGACGACCTGATGCGTGCCGAGCGTCTCTTCTTGGTGGTGGACGACGACGGAAGCGGCGCCGGCGCCCTGGCGGAGTGCAGCGAGGACAACAACCGCGTTGTCGAGTTGGGCCCCTTCTGCGACTGAGGGGCTCCGGCTCAGATCAAGCGCCCAACTTCAGCGGCGCTTCTTGCCCTTGCGAGCCTTCTTCTTCATCGCCTTGGTACCCTTGTTCGCAGGGGAGCGAAAGCCAGGACGCTCAGCACGATCGGAGGCCTTGACCAGAGCAGGGATCGGGCTGGGGAAGGTTTCAGGCCCCTTTTCCGCGGTGGAGCTCTCGCCTTCTTCCTTGGCGGTCTCGATGCTCTCAGTGTTCTCAGTGGGGTTCTCAGACATGGGGATCTCCTGTTGTCCCGGGGACTAACGTGCCAACCAAATCCAGCCCCAGGCTGGAGCTAGGGAATCTTCGGTGGCGACAGTCTAGGCCCGCTTGGATAGAGAGTCATGTGCGACTGATCATACTCCGCCATGCCAAGTCTTCTCGAAGCGACCCTGGTCTCTCAGATCATGATCGTCCGCTGAATGCTAGGGGTGAGTCCGATGCCCCCATGGTCGCCCAGACTCTGCTTGAAATGGGCTGGGTACCGCAGCAAGTCCTCAGCTCAAACGCCGAACGCACTCGCCAGACCTGGGCCAAGATGGCCGATGTCCTGGGCCACCTTCCGGCTGACTTCATCCCCGGCCTGTACCTGTCCTCTGCACAGCACGCCGTCGAAGAGCTGGAGATGCACGCCGACGACGAGAGCACCGTGCTCTTGCTGGGTCACAACCCAGGCTTGGAGCAGCTGGTCTTTGACCTCAGCGGCCAGAGTGAGCGTCTTACGACCTGCAACGCCGCGCTGCTAACCAGCACCGCGAGCGACTGGAAGACCGCACTGCGCGGCCGCTGGACCCTGGAACAAGTGGTGCGTCCCAAGGCGCTACGCGCTCCATGAGTTTCGGAGCGACGGGTGCTCCGGTCGCTGCCGTAGACCTGGGCTCAAACAGCTTCCACATGGTGGTCGGGCGCGTCGAGCCTGGACCGCGCTTGGTGGTCCTGGACCGCATGAAGGAGCGGGTCCGCATCGCGGGTGGCCTTCAGAACAAGCGCATCACGGACGAGGCGGCCGGCCGCGCTCTGGCCTGCCTGGCGCGCTTCGGTGAGCGCATCGCCGACCTCCCGCACACCCATGTTCGCGCTGTGGGAACGGACACCTTTAGGCGCGCTCGGAACGGCGAGTCCTTCCTGGAGCGGGCCCAGGAAGCCTTGGGCCACCCCATCGAGATCGTCTCCGGTCAGGAGGAAGCGCGCTTGGTCTACCAAGGCGTGGACCAGTCCGTCGACCCACCTCCCCAGGACCGCCGCCTGGTGGTAGACATCGGCGGTGGCTCGACCGAGGTCATCACAGGGACCGGCTCCATCCCTGGAATGGGCCGCAGTCTGCACATGGGCTGCGTCAGCTTCTCTCAGAAGTACTTCCCAGAGGGCCGCATCACCCGGGCAGCCTTCGTACGCGCGATGAGCACCGGCGGACAGCTCCTCGGCCGCGTCTCCCGAGAGTTCCGCGGTGTCGGCTGGGACCACGCCCTAGGAAGCTCCGGCACCATCAAGGCCATTGAGCGCGTGCTGCTTGAGAACGGGCTGAGCCCCGAGGGCATCAGCCGCAAGGGCCTCAAGCGCCTGCGCGAAGAGCTGATCACCGCCGGCTCCGTAGAGAAGCTGCAGCTCAAGGGCTTGAGTCACGAGCGCGCTCAGGTCCTGCCCGGCGGCCTGGCGGTGCTCTCCAGCGTCTTTGCCGAGCTGCCCATCGAGTCCATGGTGGCCAGCCCCAGCGCCATGCGTGAAGGGCTGCTGCGTGACCTGGTCGGGCGCCTGTACTCCGGCGATCTGCGCGATGGAAGCGTCGACAGGCTCATGGAGCGCCTTCAGGTAGATCGCGCCCAGGCCACCCGCGTCCAAGACTTTGCGATGGCTCTCTTCGACGCGGCCCAAGAGCCCTGGGACCTCCGGCCCCGCCAACGCATTCAGCTGCGTTGGGCTGCCCAGCTGCACGAGGTCGGCCGCTTCATCTCCTTCTCCGGCTACCAGCGGCACGGGGCGTACATCCTCGAGAATGGAGAGATGCCCGGTTTCTCCCTCCAAGACAAGCGGGCCTTGGCCTTCTTGGTTCGAGCACAGCGTGGCAAGCTCAACGCAGACGAGGTCAAGCAGCTCCAAGAGGAGCGCCCCCGGCTCTTGGCCTGCATGCGCCTGCTTCGCATCGCTGTCAGCGTGCACCGACGCCGCAGCCCCAAAGAGCTGGCGCTGCCCACCCTGGGAATCAGCGGCCTGCGCCTGACCCTGAGCTACCCCACTGACTACCTGAGCCACCGGGCAATGACCCGCGATGGCCTGCTCCATGAGAGCAAGCGCCAGGACGCTGTGGGCCTGCCCCTGACGGTGCGTTGAGCGCGAACGGGCGCTCTCAGGACAGGGTGCTTGAACCGGTCTGATTGGCCTGAAGCAGGGTCTGTTGGGCCGAGAACTTCCCATTGTCGGCGACCCGGGTGTAGGCCCCCGTGTGGTCCATGACCCACGCCAGAGCGTCATCCTTGAGGAAGAGAGACAGGTTGTCCAAGATACGCGCCTTCAGCTCAGGTGAGCGCACCGGGCAAGCGACCTCCACCCTGCGCCAGAGGTTCCGGTCCATCCAGTCGGCGCTGGCGATGTAGACCAGATCCTTGCCACCGGCGTGGAAGGCATAGACGCGGTCATGCTCCAGAAAGCGGCCCACGATGCTGCGCACCTGGATGTTGTCCGAGACCCCGGGCAGACCCGGTCGAAGGGAGCAGATCCCGCGCACGACCAGATCGATGCGAACCCCTGCCTGACTGGCCTTGTAGAGCGCCTTGATCACCGTGGGCTCGGTCAGCGAGTTCATCTTGGCCCGGATCCAAGCGGGCTTGCCCGCCTTGGCCGCTTTGGCCTCGTCGTCGATGAGCTTCACGAGCTCCTCACGGAGCGTGAAGGGGGAGTGCAGGAGACGGTTCATCTCGCGGACCTTCCCCAAACCCGTCAACTCCATGAAGATGCGGTGCACGTCTTCGCCCAGCTCAGGGTTGGCGCTGAGCAGGCTGTAGTCGGTGTACAAGCGGGCGTTGTTGATGTGGTAGTTGCCGGTCCCCACGTGCACGTAGCGGCGCAGCTTGCCCCCCTCGCGTCGCACCACCAGCATGGTCTTGGCGTGACACTTAAAGCCCACGACCCCGTACACCACGTTGGCGCCAGCCTCTGCCAAGCGGGTGGCCAGGGAGATGTTCTCGGCCTCATCGAAGCGGGCGCGCAGCTCCACAACGACCGTGACGTCCTTTCCAGCCCGCGCTGCCTGAAGCAAGGCCTCGACGATGCGAGAGCCGCCCCCGACCCGGTACAGGGTCATTTTGATGGCCAGGACCTTGGGGTCCGTGGAGGCCCGCCAGAGCAGATCCACCACCGGGTTGTAGGACTGATAGGGGTGGTAGAGCAGCACATCGTGGGCACGCAAGGTGGCCAACAAGTCCTGCTTGGGCCCCAAATGATGGGGCAGCCCCGGCGTGAATGCGGGGTGTTTGAGCTCGTCGAGCTCAGCCTGATTGACCAGGGCACCCAGGCGGTGGAGGTTCACCGGCCCGTTGACCACATAGAGGTCCTCCTGCCCAAGCCCGTGGTGGGAGAGCAGGAAGTCGATGAGGTAGTCGGGGGTCCCAGCGGCGACCTCCAAGCGGGTGGAGCTGCCGTAGTTGCGCCCGTGGAGCTCGCCCTTGAGTGCATCGAGCAGATCGTCGATCTCCTCCTCGTCCACCCACATGTTCGAGTCACGGGTCAGGCGGAACTGGTGGCAGCCTGTGACCTGCATGCCCGGAAAGAGCGCGTGGATGTTGGCGTGAATCACGCTGGAGATCAGAGTGAACTCCAGCCCATCCGAGATCTCCTGCGGCAGGCGAATCACCCGAGGCAGACAGCGGGGAACCTGGAGAATGGCCACCCCAGAGTCCCGCTCAAAGGCGTCGTCCCCCTCCAGAGTGATCAGGAAGTTCAAGCCCTTGTTCTGCACCACCGGGAAGGGATGCGCGGGGTCCAAGCCCACGGGGGTGAGCACCGGGAGCGCCTGCTCGGTGAAGTAGTTGGCGATCCAAGCCTTCTGGGCCTGGGTCCACCGGCTGCGACGCAGCAAACGAACCCCGTGCTCTTCCAGGGCCGGCAACACGGTGTTGTTGAGCAACTCATACTGGTTCTTGACCAGTGCGCTGACCGTCTCGCGGATCTGTCGGTGCAGTAGGGCCGCAGGCGTAGAGTCCGCCCCCTGGTGCGGCAGGGCCAGTGCGATGCGCTGCTTGAGCAGCCCCACGCGCACCTCGAAGAACTCGTCCAGGTTTGAGCTGACGATGGTCAGGAAACGCAGGCGCTCCAGAAGCGGAACGCGCTCATCTCCGGCCTGGGCCTTGACGCGCCGGTTGAACTCCAGGAAAGAGAGCTCCCGGTTGACGTAAAGCTCCTTGGAGCTCAGGTCCGAGATCTTGGGCTGGTTCATTGGTCAGCCTCCAAAATCCTACGGTATTCCCCCATTTTCGCGCGCTCATCCTCCGGCATGACCGGGTACTCTGGGTTTAGGGCGCTGAGGATCTTGACCAGCTCTTGGGCGACCACCACGCGCATGGACTTCTTGTCGTCGGCGGGGATGCAGAACCAAGGGGAGTCCGCAGTCGAGGTCTCGTTGAGCGCGTCCTGGTAGGCCGCCATGTACTGCTCCCACTTCGCGCGGGTGTCCAGATCCGAGCCGTTGAACTTCCAGTTCTTGGAGGGCTCATCCAAGCGAGCCAGCAGGCGCTTGCGCTGCTCCTCCCTGGAGACATTCAAGAAGAACTTCACCACGGTGGTCTTGCTGCTCTTGAGGTGGGACTCCCAGGAGCGAATGGCCTGAAAGCGCTGGTCGAAGAGCGCGTCCAAGTCACCGCTGGGGTCGATGCCCTGCCCAGCCAAGAAGCCTGGGTTGACCCGTACAACCAGGACCTCCTCGTAGTGGGAGCGGTTGAACACACCGATGCGACCCCGCTCGGGCAAGCGGGTGTTCAGGCGCCAGAGAAAGTCATGGCCGCGCTCCAGGCTGCTGGGCGCACCGAAGCTGTGCACGCGAAAGCCTGCGGGGTTGATCCCCGAGAGCACCCGGCGAATGGTGCTGTCCTTGCCGGCGGCGTCCATCGCTTGAAAGACCAGAAGCAGGGCCTGGGAGCCGTCCGCAAAGAAGCGGTGCTGGAGCTCGTCCAGCTCCTCTTTGGCCTGGGAGAGCTGCCGCTTGCGGTTCTTGCACGCAGGGTGGTCTTTGGGGAGTGACGTGGACCGGTCCGCCAGGCGAAAGCTGCCGTCGGAGGGGACCAAGAAGGGGCTGGTAGTCAAGGGAGTGCTCATGCAATGAGTGTACCCCGCTGTCCAAGATCTGGGGCATGCTGCATGTCCGCTACTCGAGGCCTCCATGTGTGCCCGCACCCTACTCATCACCAAACGCGTCAAGCTGCACTTCTTCGTCTCCTCGCTGGCGCCGGAGATCTTCTCTGAGGGCCTGAAAGAGAGCACTCTGAGCAGCCACAACTTGGCCCCGACGGATGACATCGCGGTGCTGCGCATGAGCGCTCAGGGACCGGAGCTGACCAGCATGCGCTGGGGTCTGGTGACCTCGGGCCAGCGCAGCGCCCCAAAGCAGGTCCTGCGGCGGCCTCTCATCAACGCGCGTCAGGACAAGCTGGCGACGTGGAGAGACTGGACCACCCCCTTCCAACAGCGCCGCTGCCTTGTGATCACCAGCGGCTGGATCGAGTGGACCATGGAGACCCCAGGCGACGCCAGCTCTCAGGCCCAGACCACGCTCTTTGCAGCGAGCCGACCGCCGGAGCCCAAACGGCAGGCCTGGTGGTTCCGCCCAGCCAAAGGCGAGCTGCTCGCCTTGGCCGGGTTCTGGAACCCCTGGGATCCGCCGGGAGACCCCGGACGGGACAGCGCCGCGCTGATCACGGTGGCCGCCAGCCCCGCTTTGTCCCGTTGGCATGACCGCAGCCCGGTGGTGCTCCCCCAGAGCGCGTGGGGCGCCTACCTGAACCCGGACACGGTCGATCCCCAAGCCCTGTTGCGCAGCCCTGGCCCCGGCGAGATCGAGGTCCAGCCTCTGGCGGCGGGCATCGGCTCGGTGCGGAACAAGGCCCCTTCGGTGCTGCAGCCCGAGGGAGAGGTGATCTTGGCCATGTAGACTCTGGCCATGCTCCTGATCTGGCTTGCCTGCACGTCCCCATCTCAGCCTCTCCCATGCGAGGACATGGCGCCCGGATTGGACCGCGACATCTGCCTGAGCAAGCGCCTGGAGACCCACACCACACCCGAGCAGGCCAGCCTGGATGCCGCCCTCATCGCTGACCCGGTGGTGCGCGGCGCGGCGGTGATGCGCTGGGTGGAGACCCACAACAAGGCCTGGAACCCGCAGCAGGTGCTGCCCCTCTGCGACCAACTGGAAGGCCGCGACCGAGGCGCCTGCCACCGACGCGTCCAGTCCGCCCACCTGAACCGATGATGCTGTTCTCGCTGCTGGTCTCACTGCTGGCGTGCTTCTCCGCGGACCCGACCCAGGCTCCCGCGCCAGAGAGCGTGATCGAGGCCGAGCGCCTGGACTTGGCCATGGACCACCTGCCCAAGTGCGGGGCCTACCGCCAAGACGAGGACACCTTCTCCTACTGCGTGGCCCGCAGCGCCCACAGCTTGCAGAGCACCCAGGTCTGCGCGGCCGCCGGCGCCCAAGAGCGGGCCTGTCACTTGGACTGGGTCAGCGCCCGTCTGCGCAATCCAAAGATGACCCCTGAGCTGCTGCTGAAGGAGTGCGGCCCGGCTCAGGACTGCGCCTTGATGGTGCTCGATGCCTACCCCCGGGAGAACTTGGCGGCCCACGCCGATGCCTGCGCCGAGCGCGCCGGCCCCTTCGCCAACGACTGCATCAACCACGCCGGCCGACGGTGGGTCTCCGGCAAGCCCAGCCCGCAGGCCCAAGGCGCGCTCAATGAGCGACCCAACAAGCGCCCAGACCTGGTGGGCTTCTGGGTGGGCGTGGCACAGGCTTGTATGCAGCAGGAGCTGGACTGCAGCATCGCCGACCAGGGCCAGCCCTTCGCCGGAAACGCCGTTGCCTGCCCCAAGGGCTACGGCCAAGCACGGGACAGGCCGGGCCAGTGGTGCGCGATGCAGGTCGAAAACTAGAGGGGGGAGCTGCCTCCGCATGCGGTGAAGTCGTAGGCGAGCACCTTGATCGTGTAGACCGTGCGATCCGGCAGGCCCATGGAGATCTCGCCGGGCTCTCCATCCCGCAGCAACATGGCGGGACGGCTGGTCTGCACGCTCCCTTCGAAGGCGTAGGTCAACTCCATCGAGACCATCGTCTGGCCCTTCTCAGGTGAGGAGGGGGTGGCCCGGAGGTGCCAGACAGCCCCCTTCTCCGTCGTGAAGCTCGCGGTGCTCACCGCACAGGAGGCCACATCCTGAAGCTCGATGGTGACCGGCCCCATCTCGGGTGCGTCTAGGGTGAGCTTCAGGTCGCCGGCTTGAGCGAGGGAGGTGAGGAGCATCAGCAGCATGGGTTTCCGTCCTGTCGTGTGTCCCGGGGGACTTAGCAAGGGTCATGCCAGGGTAAATGCCGTAAATCCGGCGCCAAACGAGGACAATGTGTCAGCCAAGGCGCGCCTCTGGGCTCTCTGCCGTCAAGGTGACATGTAGTATGGCTCTCCACTTCTCCACTGGGGTCAGAGAGTGCTGCTTTCCTTCTGTTTGTTGGCTCTGGGCTGTGATTCATCGAGCACCGAGGGAAGCACCGTCGAGCCGGCCCCGCAGGCGGACACGGCGGTGGAGTACAGCGACGAGGAGCTGAGGAAGCTCCAGAAGCTGAGCGGCCCGCCTCAGCCCCCGTTTCGGGAGGGCAAGTTCCGAGGGCCGCCCACGCCAACCGAGATCCAAGACGTCTGCAAAAACGCCGGTGTGTTCGAGGTTCAGAAGGGTGATCTGGACCTGCTCTCCATACCGGCCTGGCTGGATCCCGATGCAACGGCAATGGAGCCAGGTGCGCTGCTCTACGGCCGCGTCAAGCAAGCCAACTCCGAAGGAAACAAGGTCCTTCTTCTGCTTCACGGAACCAAGCTGCAGACCTGGCCCGGCTTTGTCGGATTGGCCTCTACGATCTTCCCAAAGCCAGACGCCGAAGGCCAACAGACCCAGCCCATCGTGCTGGCCTTCGATCACCGCGCCTCAACCAAGGGCATGTGTACCAACCTGCAGTCCTTCAAAGCGAAGTTGGACGCCTGGGAGGCGCTCACCGGAGAGCCAATCCACATCAGCGTAGACATCCTGGCCATGTCACGCGGCGGCCTGCTCGCCCAGTTCCTCAGTCAGCCCGCTGCGGTTCAAGCGCATTGCCCGGAGCTCATTGCTGAACACGGCCAGGACTGGCTGGCTCCCCACAGACTGGAGATCCACAAGACCATCCTCTTGGCTACACCGAACAGCGGCAGCAGTCTGGCGAGACTTCATCCCTTTGCAGCCAAGAGACTGGGGTGTACCTACGCAAACGCCGAACAAATACGGCCCGCTCCCCCCGAAGAACCCGAAACGGTCGAAAAGTGGAAAAAGCCGATGGCCGGAGCGCTAGGACAGCGGCCGGGGTCAAGGCTGCTAACGGAGCTCCATGCCCATCCTCCAAGCGCCGAGCATACGGCGTCGACATGGGTCATCGCGAGCAACTACAGGCCCGAGCCTCCAGACGTAGCCACCAAAAAGATCTACGACATGCGGGCCAATGACTTGGTCGTGGACCTCTTCTCCAGCTTCTACCGCGTCACGAAGGGCGGGAAGGCTCAGCAGGTCGCCCCCAAGGACCACTCCTTCATCGTGCCCGAGGAGCAGTACACCTCCCACCTTGGCACCCCCTACAACGCCTCGGTCAACACCTGTGTGGGCGCAATTCTCTGGAAGGCGGAGGACGAGGCGGTCGCGGCCTGCAGTAGAGCCAACCTGGAACAACGGCCCGAAGAGTTTACGATAGACCTCAAGACCTTCTTCTAGTCCCGCCGGCGCCGCCATCCCAAGGCCAACAGACCCAGCCAAATCAGCCCGCCGGCACCGGGACCACCGCTGCAGGCGCAGCCCTCGGGGTCCGTCTTGGGGCCATCGATGTTGTCGGCTGCGGTCAGTGTGCAGCCGTCGACCTGGAAGGCCACGGGGCCATCTGGGCCGAGCACCTCCAAGGCGTCCAGATCGCCACACGCAGCGGCGGACACAATGACCTCGCCGGGGGCAGGGCTCTCGCTGAGCGTGAGGGTGCCGGTCCCTTCCAGTGCGCCGGCCACCGAGGCGGGAAGGGCCGAGATCTGCCAGTCCCCCTCCACAACCAGCAGCCCGGATCCGAGCACGTCCTGGCCAGAGAAGCTCCCTCCGACCTGCACGATGGCGTTGGGGCCGATCTCCAAAGGACCGCTGTAGTCCAGCAACTCAGCCTGCACCCACATGGCGCTGTGGTCGACCACGCCAGAGGCGTCCTCGACCTGTTCCTGAGTCCAGACGAAGGGCAGCGGAATCACCCCAAAGACATCGTCAAAGACCGCCCGGTGTGCGGCGTCCTGGATGCGCTCGCGCTGCTCGTCGTCCACCCCATCAAAGCCCATCTCCAGGCCAATGGGGCTGCGGCCGGTCAGGCTGGCGTAGATCACCGCTGCGGCCAGGGTTGAGCCCACACCAGAGGGGTGGCTGCCATCCCCGCTGTAGAGCTCGATGAAGGCCTGCTCATCGGTGGGATCCAGGCCTTGCGCGAGCAGGTCATCGTGAATCACGGCCCACGCCGACCCCACGGGCGCGATGGTGCCGCCAGCTTGCTCAGCGTAGGCCAGGTAGCCCTCCTGCAGCAGGCCTTGCATGGTGCTGAAGTCCGGGTAGCGGGCGGCGTTGGTCTCGTCCCCGTCCCGACGTCCCCAGGTCATCAGCAGGACCAGCTCGCCGTCCTGCTCTCGGATCAACGCACCCAGTCCTTCTGCACCTGCCGCGCTGTTCATCCAGTAGGACTCGTTCTGTGGAAAGCCGGGGATCTGGCTTTGGTCCTGGGCGATGAGAAAGTCCCAGCCGCCCTGTCCCAGAGCATCCGCCCAAGGGTGGTCCTCCGATGCGGCCCAGCCGTAGTGATCCGCCAGAGTCTTTCCGGGCTCTGCCAGAGCGCGCAGCTCCACGGCGTCCACCGCCAAGCCCTCCTCCAGCATCGGCCGAAGGCGCGAGTCAATGCCCCCCGAGGAGAAGGTGTAGCTGTTGCCCATCATCAGGACATTGGGGGCATCTCCGCCCTGCCACTCTTGTGCGCCGGCTGACGCCAGCAAGACCATCCACATCAAGGCTCCCAGTAAACAAGGGTGGTGCCCGGTGGGGCGTCGCGCTCCAAGCGCTCCTGCACAGAGAGCCCGATCTCACCGGGGGCTGTCAGCTTCTCGCTGTCCAAGATCAGCAAAGTCAAAGGCAGGGCCGGGTGGGCCTTGCGCATGTCCCGCAAGCTCGCGAGCAGGTGGTCTACGTCCAGGCGCTCACTCACCAGCGCAGGCCCGGGCAGCTCGGCGTCTCCCGCGACCAACACAGGCCCATTCAGCCCGCCAAGCAAGGCCCCCAGATCCCCGCTGCGCCGCTCTACCCTCGAGCCGGTCCACGCCGCGCCGCGCACGCCCTTGGGCCAGAGCCAGAACCCCACCCCGAGCGCCGCGAGGAGCCCGAGCACCAGTCCCCACCAGCCCTGAGCCCCGCTCGGCTCAGGGAGTGCGCCCGGCGCCTCGTGGGTCCGCTCCGCCTTGGGCGCTCGAACTGGCACAGGGCCGAATCCACTGGGCCCCAAGCGCAAAGACAGATCCTCGCGGATGTCCTGCTCCAGGGTCTTCTGCCCAGCGCCCCAACGCACGGTCAAGCGCTGGGCTCCCTCAGGGGCCTCTCCAGCGCAGGTGTGTACGGCGTCATTGGCTTGGGCATCTGCCCCTTGTCCGTCGTCTCTACAGCTCAGCTCGACCCGCTCTGCAGCCGAGGCCACCTCGGCCACCGGCGCAGGATCCAAGGGACCCAGGTCAACCTCAATCAGGACCCTGGGTCCGGCCAAGGCTGCGCTCGCGAGAATCAGAAGGGGGCTCCACATGGCCGCAGCATCGCACGTGGGAAGATGCCCCATGCTCCTGCTCCTGCTCGCCTGCGCCACCCCCGCCCCAGAGTCCGCTCCTGCACCCAGCCAGGAAGCCCAGCCTGTGGCGCAGAAGCAGAGCCACTTGGCCCGCAGCCTCTACGCCCTGGGCCCTGAAGTGGCGCCCCAAGCAGGACGGACCCGCAGCCTGCTCTGGATCCGCGAGATGCAGCTGGAGCCCGCCCAAGTGCAGGCCCTCTGTGACCACAGCGCCCAGAGCCAGGCCCTCTGGGAGCGCCACGACGCCCAGCTCCAGAGCCTGAAGGACCAGAACGCTGCAGCCCTTGAGCCTGTGTTGGCGCCGCTGGAGCATCAGCTGCTCACCGGCTCGATCACGCCAGAGGAGGCCAGGATCCATGCCCAAGCCCTCGATGCCCTGGCGCTGCCCGATCCCTTGACCCTGCGCGGCGACACGGTTCGGGCCAGCGTGGCCTTGGCCGAGTCCCTCTGGCCCACCCTGAGCGGCGCGCAGCAAGGGGCCATGGGCAGCGCGCTCTTCTTGCTGCGGGATTTGGACCCCGGCACGCGGAGCACCCCTCCGGCCTTGCCGGAGCCCTGGAGCGACGGCGACTTCTCCACCCTGCGCCGCAGCACGCCCTCAGCAGACCCCAGCATCTCGGCCCTCTTTGAGCTGGAGGATGGCAACCCGATCTCGGCACTGAGCACCAACGACCACCAGATCCTGCTGGCGATGGTCTTGCTGCACCCCAGCACCCAGTCCGCCTGCGAGGCCATGGCGCCCGCTCCTCAAGAGTGAAGCACCGCGCTCTCCCGTGGCTGCTCGCGGCCGCCGCCTACCTGCTCATGGCAGGGGTGTTCGCTTGGCCCTTGCCCGCACACCTGAATGAGGCGGTGTGGGGCGACCGCTTCGATGCGTGGACCACCCTCTGGTTGATGGGTCACCTGGGTCAGGGCGGCGGCATGGGCCAGAGCACCGAGATCCTCTTCCCCATCGGCTACGAGATGTGGTCCTTCGGCCATGTCGGGGTCCAGGCCATGGGGCTGCCCCTGCTGGCCCTGGGTCTGAGCGTCACCACCACCTACAACCTGCTCCTGCTGGCCTCGCTGGCGGGGAGCGCGTTGGCTGCCCATGCCTTGGGCCATCACCTGAGCAAGAGCCACTGGGGCGGTGTGGTGGCCGGCGCGATCTTCGCCTTCTGCCCCATGCTCTATGGGGAGATGCGGGCCGGCTGTCTGGAGCTGGTGGCGGCCTTCACGCTGCCCCTGGTGGCCTTGGCGGCCCTGCGCTTGCTGGACAAGCCCACCTGGCAGCGCGCAGCGTGGCTCAGCGGCGCCCTGGTGCTCGCTGGACCCCTAAACTGGTACTACCTGGCTTTCTCTGCCTTGTTCCTGGTGGGACTGGGCCTCTGGCGCCTGAGCCAGGGTGGCCAGAGCCGCTGGACCGGTCTGGGGTGGATGATCGCGGCCTGCGCGCTGGCACTGGCTGTGCTCAGCCCACTGATTCTCCAGGCACGCCAAGAGACCCCGAGCCGACCGCCCCTGGACCAGAGCGTGCTCAGCGCACAGGCGGCCCTGGACGCCCAAGCCGTGACGGACGGCACCCGCCCTCTGATGGAGCTGGATGAGCCGGCGCTGCTCTTGGCCGACAGCATGCAGGTCCTGGTCAACAGCACCACCCTAAAGAGTTGGTCCGAGCTCGGCTTTCCCAGCAATCCCCTGGAGTCCACCCCCGGGCTCTTGGCCGTGGCCCTGGGACTCTGGGGGCTGTGGGCCGCGGGCCGTCGCGGTCGGCCTTGGGCCCTCCTGGCCCTGGCATTCAGTCTGCTCACCTTGGGTCCATACCTTCGGTGGAACGCCGACTTGCCTATGGCAGAGTGGTCCCAGACTTGGGCCCTGCCCTACCTGGCGCTCTACAACGAGCTGCCCTTCTTCTCCAAGGTCTACCGGCCCTACCGCCTGGGCCTGGTGGCGGTGCTCTGCATGGGTGCCCTGGCGGCCACGGGCATTGGACGTCGGCCCAAGTCTTGGGTGCTGGCCCCCGTGCTCGCACTCTTGGCCTGCACCCAACCCCACTGGCGGGGGGAGAGCGGGGGCGCGCTGGCCTCGACGGCGGTCTCCAGTGCCTATCTGGAGCTCGCGGCGCTTCCTGCAGGGGCCGTGGTTGAGCTTCCCCTGCACCACCAGCCCCTCTCCACCTTGGTCGCCCGACAGCAGTTCGCCCAGCTCACCCATGCTCAGCCCCTGCTGAACTGCAATCAGCTCATTCGGCGCACCGATCTGTGGCGCTTCCGCAGCTATGTGGCCGAGCATGCTTGGCTTGCGCAGGTCCTGGGACGTCCCCGACGCACGGACCCCTTGGAGATCGGCAGCCAGGACTGGCAGGACCTGCACCAAGAAGGCTTCCGCTACATCGTGGCCCATCCCGGCGTGCCCGTGGACCCGGCCCACCTCGGCAAACGGGACGGTCAGCGCGACGACCTGCTCTTGGAGCCGATGTGGTCGCTTCTGGACGGCCTTGAGCCCCTCATCAACGCCGGCGACACCGTCGCCTACGGCATCCCTGAGCGGGTCGAGGAGCGGGATCTGGGCACCTGGACAGCGCTCCCAGCCCAAGAGCTGGTCCTCAGCCCACAGGCCAGAGCCATCTCCGAGAACGAGGTCAGTCTCTGGCTGCACGGCCATGGCACCTTGAACATCGATGGTGCCCCTCAAGACCTGCCCGCAGGGATGTGGTGGCACCTGAACCTCGCTCCTGGCGCGCAGCTCAGCGGCAGCGGCACCTTCACGCTCTACGGGGTGCAGGAGCTCAGTCCACCGACGCTCCGTCCAACAGACGTGGATCCAGCACAAGGCGCTGCGGAGGCGGAATCACAAGACCTGCCAGATCCGGATACCGCGGATTGAGCAAGAGGTTCTGCCCTTCCGGGGACACCGCAGAAGGGACGGCGAGCACGGCGCTCTGAGCCCGGGCAATCCACGCATCACCCATCCCCGGAACTCATGGGGTGGGGAGCTGCGCCTCAACCCACTCGGCGATGGCCTCCTTGGGCACAAAGCTGGGGCGCTTCTGCTGGCCGTTGTCGAAGGAGAAGACGTTGGTGGGGCAGCGGTCTTCGGCCGGCGGGAAGGTGTGGGTGGCGACGATCTTGCCGCTGCGGCGACCGTAGAGATCTACACGGGCGTCCTGACGTTCCAGGATGACGTTGGGAGCGGCGTTGCCGGCATCGTCCACGTAGCCATCGCAGACCACTTCCTTGAGCGTGGTGCGGGTGACGACCGCGACGCCGTCGAAATCTGCGAAGGTCTTGGGGGCGCCGAAGACCACGTTGTCGTAGCCGTTGTACATGTAGACATTGGCGATGGGCGCATCCCCTTCCGTCTCCCCCTCGTAGAGCACCGGGCCCTTCACGATGCCCTCACGCAGGGCCTCGCCAGGGAAGTAGACCGTGGTCGGAGGCAGGGTGACCTGGAAGGCCTGTCCGCCAGGATGTGTCACGCTCGCGCTCAGACCCGAGAGCTCGGCGGTGTTCCACTCTTCGCTGACCGCCAAGCGGCCAAAAGCAGCGGAAACGTCGGTCTCCAGGCTGCCGTAGCCGCCCTCATCTGCCGTGAGCGCGGCGCCGCCGACCTCGACCTGGGTTCCGGGCGGGAATCCACGGAGCCAGAAGCTGAGTTCGCCATCGGAGAGGTTGATGCTGCCGGCCATCTTCTTTTTGCCCTGGACGCTGAACTCCTGCTCCTCCCAGACAAAGGCCTCGGGGCCAGTGAGGTACTCGGCGCGGGAGGCCAGATCGGTGCAGGCCGTCAGGGCAGACAAGAAAAGAAGGGACATGGATTCTCCGGATGGTGGACCTGAGACGCGCCAGGGCACCGCCGGCTAACACCCCAGATCCCAGAATTCTCTTGGAGGGCCGCCAGGCTCCGCTCAGCCGCCCCACTTCTCCGGCTCTGCACAGAGCGCGTCGATGTTCTCGTCCCACTCGATGATGGAGTCCAGGTACTGGTCCTTCCAAAAGGGCGCGTCGGGGTCCAAGCCTTGCAGACCGCCGGCGTTCCAGAGGGCGTAGAAGTGCAAGACGTCGTCCTCGCGGGGCAAAAAGACCTCGATCTGGTAGCTCTGATCGAAGTAGCCCTGGCCATCGACGGTCGCCGCCTGGGGCATCACCGTTCGAGACATCAAGAAGGGCTCTGAGAAGGTCTCGCTCTCTTCGCTGGGGCGCACCCGAATCAGGCCAGACTCCAGGGTGTAGGTCATCTCCGTGCCCAAGGCCAAAGCCGTGGTGATGTTGATGTCCCACTCCGCGGCATCGCAGTCCCCGGGGCGGAAGCAGTCGGTGTCCGTCTTGTAGTCCCGACCATAGGCGACGTAGGAGTCTGGGAAGAGCTCATCCTGGTCAGGATAGAGGAAGATCCCCGCGATCTGGTCATTGGTACAGGTCTGAGGGGTGAGGTGAAAGACCCCCACCATCAGGTCGATGTCCGTGTCCTCGGGCATGCCCAAGGCGACAACATCCTCAAGGCTCAAGTCCTCGAGTTGGCCGCCCAGATCGCCGCTGCCGACGTTGCTGTCGTACCAGGCCTCCAGGTTTGCGGCGCCCTCCGCCAAGCGCTCCGGCTCCTCGTCCTCGTAGTGATTCAGGAAGAAGCTGGAGAGCTCCTCCACCTCCACGGGGGCTGGGTCTGGGGCCTTGCAGGCGAGCATCAGTAGAAACATGGCCAGGACGATGCAAGAAGTTGAGCCCGTGCGCAAGCCCCTGTGTTGGGGTATTTGCCAGTAAAGCTTGGAAGACTCATGCGTAGCATTCACTCAGTTGGCATCGGATTCGCACTCTTGGCCCTGGGCTGCAGCTTTGGAAGCGACGACGAAGTCGAGGACACCTTCCTGCTCGAAGCCGATGCGGACACCGACGCCGATTCGGACTCCGACACCGACTCGGACTCCGACAGCGATGCGGACTCCGACGCCGACAGCGATGCAGACTCCGACGCCGACAGCGATGCGGACTCTGACGCGGACTCCGACGCAGATGCCGATCCCTGCGAGCCCACAGCCAGCGAGATCACCTACGGCAGCCTGTCCAAGTCCGACGTCAACTTCGGGACCCCAACGAACAACTCAGGCATCGGTCGCCTGATCAGCAACACCCCGGGCACCAACGAGAGCGCCAGCGTCAACATCGAGATCACCGATGCGGTGGTCTCAGCGGTCGCCAGCAACGGCGACTTCTGGATCCAGGACAAGAACGGCGGCTTCCGAACCTTCGGCCTGGGCGACTACGGCCTGACCCCCGGGAACAAGGTCACCATGACGGTGACGACAATCTTCAACTACTACGGCCTACCCGAGATCACCGAGGTCAGCTCGATCTCGGCGACCTCCGGCTCCAAGGTGACCTTCATCGACGGCACCACCAACGGCGTGGACATCAGCAACCTCTCCGAGGTGGTCTGGGCCTGGGGCGAGATCACAGCAAAGCAGGGCGAGTGTGGCTCGGGCTTTGACTGCTTTGACTACAGCTATGGCAGCAACGTCACCACCCTGCGGGCCGAGACGGACGATGGCCTCCAGATCGGAGACTGCGTGCAGGTGGCTGGTCCGGTGGACCAGTACGACGCTGACCCGCGCTACAACGCTGCGCTCAACGGCTACTTCGTCAACACCTACTGAGCGTCGGTCCAGACCGGAAAGGGCGAGCGATGCTGGGGGTCAAAGCCTAGCTCTCGTGCGCTGTTCAGTACGCCTTCAAAGTCGTGAGAGATGGTCGCCCCAGCGCTCTGGGTGACCTCGTCCTCCGTGGGCAGATCGAAGTCATCGGCGCCGTAGGCCAGGCCCATCATCGCGTCATTGTTCCGCGTCAGAACGCTGGTGCGCAGGTGCTTGATGTTGTCCAAGTAGATGCGGCAGGTGGCCATCCATCGCAGGTACTCGTTCAGCGACACCTCAGCGCCGCCCAGCTCGGTCTCGTAGGGCTTGTAGGTCCAGCATAGGAAGCTGGTCAGGCGGCCGTCTTCTTGGTCTTGGAAGCTGCGCAGGCGCTCAATGTGGTTCAAGCGCTCCTCCAGGCTCTCGTCAAAGCCAATGACCATCGTCGCGGTGCTGCCCATGCCGGCGTTCAAGACGGCGCGCTGGGCGTCGTAGTAGTCCTCGACCTTGTACTTGCCTGGGCTGTGGCGCATGCGGAAGGCGTCATCGAGGACCTCGGAGCCACCGCCGGTGATCCAACGGGTGCCGGAGTCCGCGAAGGCCTTGGCGGCGTCGGCGTAGGACCACTTGCCGCGCTTGGCCACGAACATGAACTCGGCGATGGTCATCTCGTAGAAGGCCAGCTCCGGGAAGGTGGCGCGACACTTGGCAAAGAGCTCGGTGTAGTGCTCCAGGGACAAGTCGGGGTGGAAGCCCCCGTTGAAGCCGACCATGTCGCCACCCAGGGCAACCAGGGCGTCGATCTTGGCGCGAACCTGCTCAAAGCTCAGGGTGTAGGTGTCGGGCTGGCCTGGGAATCGGTAGAAGGCGCAGTAGTCGCAGCGGGCCACACAGACGTTGGTGTAGTTGACGATGGCCATCTTGAGCCAGCTTGCGGCCGTGGGCGCGTGGTAGCGGCCACGCACGATCTGGGCCAGCTCCCGCAGCTCCTCGTCGGGACAGGCGGTGAACAACCACTCGGCTTGGTCCCGGTCGATGCGTCCACCGGCCTGGAGCGTCTCTTTGAGCTGCACGAACATGGGGCCTCCGAAGTCCTCTCCTAACCCGCCCCGGAGATCCCCCCACGGACCCGCCCCGATCGCCGATCTGGATCGTGTCTGCTGGGATCCGCAGGTCAGGCGGATCCTCAGAGAGCAGCCCGCCAGAGCCGGGGCCTGGATCTTGACGTGTAAAGACTTCGGATCGATCCTCCGCCGGATTGGAGACACGCTTGCCCTTGCTCACAGGAACACTGCAGCCCGCCCAGGATCTGGGCGCTCTCTGTAGTGGGGAGCAAGGCACGCGTTGGAAGGTGCACCTCGCGGGACCTCATTCGGGGGGCACCGACCCGCCTGGCTAATGGCGCGGGCGGCAACCGCGCCTCATCTCTCAGCCCGCCCAACCCTTGGGAGCCGAACAAGGGGGTGCCGGGCACCCCCTGATAGACTCCCCCCATGACTGAGCGCGCGCCTAGCCCTCACTTGAGGCACATCAAGGACACGGTCCAGAACCTGGTGCGCTACCGGGGGACCACCCGCCTGTACGGCCCCGGCCACCGCTTCGCCGAGCGTTTCCTGGTCGGCTTCGCCGACAGCGTGCAGCTGGCCACACAAGACGCCGGCTTTGAAGTGCACGTGCGGGCCAAAGGCTTCTTCCACAACGAGGAGCTGCTGGCTCGCGGGGAGCCCGCTCGAGAGCTGGCGCTGCTGCTCTTTGAAGAGGGGCTGCGCCGCATCGACTTTGGCAGCACGCCGGCGCGCGCTGAGCTCTTTAAGCTGGCCCAGCTGCTGGTCTACCCCTGGGAGCGCCGCGAGGACGGCGCCGACGACTTGGTCTCCGCGCTCTGGCGGGCAGATTTCCGCGAGGTGGATCTGCTCGTGGTAGAGCGCTTCCAGGAGGTCCTGGGCGAGGCCGGAGACGCTGCGCTTCGAGAAGACCTGGCCCTTGGACGCAAGCTGGGGGCCGAGAGAACACGCCTGACTGGCGACTCCGTGCAGGTGGGAGACCTGGACTGGGATGCCCTGCTCAAAGACACACTCGAGGCCGCTCGTCAGTTCAGGATGAAGCAGGACGAAGCGTCTTTGTATCTACGCTTTCGACGACAGCTGGACTTCAAAGCCGAGGCGCGGCTGGACGCCCACCGCGGACTCTTTGAAGTCCCAAGGAAGGAGACCCAAGCGCTGCAAGGTGAAGTGGACCAGATCATCGCGGACCAAGATGTGGATCTGGACCAGGCCGCCTGGATCCTCTTCGACTTGGTGCGCACCGCACGCGAAGGCCACGGCCAAGATGACCTCGGAAGGCTCTGCGCCCGCTGCGCCGTAGAGTTGGTCGAGGAGGCGCGCCCACAAGATGCCGCCGCCCTGAACCGCCGCCTGCTCAGCTTCACCAACGACGACTTCCCCGGCATGCTCACCTCCAAGCCTTTCCAGCTTGGCTACGGGGCCCTGGTCACCGAATACGGCGAGCGCTTGGCCGAGGCCTACTCCAAGCTCGGAGAGCCCGCCCAGAGCGCGCCAGGCCTCTTCACCCTGCTTGGCCTGCTACACCGGGAACACCTGCCCGAGCTGACCAGTCTGGTCCCCAGTTTCCAGCACCTCACCCACCTGCTCGTGGTCGCTGACGTGCTGCGTCTTGGAAAGCTGGTCGACCTCAACGAGCAGGCCGAGCGCCTCGCACAGGCCTCGGGCGTGGACGCGATCCTTCCCCTGTTGAGCCTGTGGCGGGAAGGCGCCGGCCGAGGCCGGCAACAAGCGTGGCGCCTGCTCAAGGACGAAGATCCCCGCACCCGCGAGGCCAGCTTGCGCTGCTTGCGTGGGGAGCGCTCCGAGCGCCTGGTCGAGCATCTCCAAGAGACACTGGGCGACAGCCTGCCCGGCCCCCGAATCGAAGCCCTTCGTCACGCGGCCATCATCGGCTCTCCTTTGCTGCTTCCGCTGCTCGAGCAGGGGTGCAAAGCGGACGCGCTGCGCTCCCTGCAAGCTGACGAGATGCGCGCTTGGTGCACCGCCTACGCTGTCGCGGGGAAGAAGGGCGCGCAGACTGAACTGGGCCGAATGCTGCTGGAAGAGCGGACCGAGACCGCCACTGATCTCTTCGTGCGCGCGGCCTGTGCCCAAGGCCTGAAGGCCTCCAGGGCGGCACAGGCGGGTCCTGCCATCGACAAAGCTCTGCGCCGCTGGCCAGAGCTCAGCAGCCTCTTGGCCGCCAACTAAGGACCTCCTATGAGCGAGCGCATCGACCTGCCCGAGGAAGAGGAGCAGGAGCTGATCAAGGCCAACGGGCCAAGGTTGATCCAACGCTTGGGTCAGGTCCTTCGCACCGCCCGCCTGCACGACCTGCACAACGCTGCGCTCTCGGGAATCCTGGCCAGCGCCGTGGAGACCACGAACGCCATGACGGAGCAGCTCGGAGAGCTGTTGATGATGTGCGAGGACCAGACCGTACACCTCAACGACCAACGCGTGAGGATGAGCCGCAGCGGCACCGAGCACCTCTCGGTGGTCTCCAAATACCTGCGCGGCCGCGGGGCCGGCGGCATGGTCCTGACCGGCACCACAACCGAAGAGGACTGGCGCACCGCCCTGCAGGCCCTCAAGGACAGCCCTGAGCTGAAGGGAGAGGCTGCCGCGGACGATGCGCACGTGCTGCGTTTGAACGAGCACCTGACGGACAGCGGCGTGAAGAGCATCGCCTTTGCCCCCCCCTGGGCCCTCAAGCTTGCCCATGTCGGCGCCCAAGCCGGCGAGGCCAGCTCTGTTGAGATCAACACCGGCCGAGAGGTGTACGTCTACATCCGGGCCCTACGGGCCATTCAGGCCCTGCAACGCCGCGTCCGCAACAACGCACCGCACCTCGGCCTTGCCCGAATCGTGCAACAGCTCATCGAGCTGGAGCAAGACCACCCCCGCTACTGGCAGAAGCTGCTTCTTCTCAAGGACGCGCCGGAGTACCCCATCCGGCACCCGGTCCACAGCACCATCCTGGCCATCGCCCTGGGCAGCCAGCTCGGCTTGACCCGAGCCCCCTTGGTCGACCTGGGCATGGCCAGCTTGGTCGCCGACGCCGGCTTGGCCCTGGTTCCCGACGAGAGCCTGGCCCAAGCCGACCCAACAGGCGAAGACCTGCTGCTCATCCGACAGCACCCTGCCGACTCTGCCCGCATCGCCCTCTCCAACACCCGAATCGACACCGGCGCCATTCGCCGAGCCCGGGTGGCGTGGGAGCACCAACGCAACTTTGATGGCTCCGGCTACCCCACCCCCTTTCGCCCGGGCAGCCAGCACCTCTTCACGCGCATCTTCGCCGTCGCCGAGGCTTTCGATGCCCTGACCAGCCACCGCCCGGGGCACCAGGGCATGTACCCAGAGCAGGCCCTGGCTGCGATGCTCGAGCTGCGGGGCACACTCTTGGACCCGACCCTGGTCCTTCACTTCGTGAACATGACGGGGCGCCTTCCCTTGAACACCCCCGTCGCGCTGGAGAACGGCGCCATCGGACGGGTCTTCCGTCCACCGGTTGACCCCCTGTTGGTGAGCCGCCCTCGGGTGCGAGTCTTCTACGGTCCAGACCGCAAAAAGTTAGAGCCGCCCTGGGATCTGGACCTTCAGTCACAGAACCTGGACGGCTCATACAAACACAGCATCGCCAAGGTGCTGCCGCGCAAGCTCAAGCCTGCGTAGGCAGCTCCTGACCGCCTACTTCTCTGTGGTCTCGTCCACGACCAGCAAGGTGGTCAGGTAGCGCAACTCACCCTTGAGGAAGTTGCCGTCGACGGTGGTCTCAATCCTGCTCCACTCGTAGACCAGGTTGGCATCGTCGTAGGTGTACTCGTAGAGGGTGTAGCCATCGATGGCGTTGGGGTAGAACACCTCGATGGGCATGCCATCGGAGTGGCCGTGGTACGGCGCCAAGAAGTGCATCGCCAGCACCTTGTCCTCCAGTCCGCCCAAGCCCTCGACCGGGAACCAGTCGGCTTCGGGCACCTTAACGGCAGCCGCAAAGGTGTTGTCTGCCGAGAAGTTCTTCTCGTAGTTGTCCTCGCCGATGGTCAGCTTGATCTCCTCGCTGAGCTGCAGAGCTTCCGCCGTCGCAGGCATGGGGAAACGCTCACCGATGGGCTGGAGCTTCACGTCCACCTGGCGCTCGCCGGTGTAGTTCAGCGGGACGCCTGCGGTGAAGAAGTCTGCGTAGGTGTCGGTCAGCGGCTGCACGGTGTACGCGCCAGCGCCGTTGTCCTGAGGGACGACGGAATACTCGCCATCACCGTTGCTGTCGGCGTTGATGCACACGTTGGTGCAGAACTGAACGCGCATGCACTCAATGGCCGCGCCGGTGTTGTCGCTGACCATGCCGTACAGCCCTTGCACGGTCACAACTTCGTCCTTGGGCTCACACTCGTTGCTCTCCTCGCCGGTGTCATCGACCGCGGTGTCATCGGTGATGGTGGTGTCGTCGACGGTGCCGTCGTCGGTGCAGGCCAGAGCCAGAAGCAGGATGCTGAGCATGATGGGGTCTCCTCAAGACGTGTGCAGCGAAGCTTAGCGAGATGAGAGGGGGCTCGCAGCCAAGAGCGAGAAAAGACAGGCCCGAGGGAAGAATCTAGCGCCACGCTCGGGCAAGGGGATCCCAGGGCGACCGTCGCGGAGTAAGCTCCCGCGTGCCTCGGCCCCACCTGCTCGCTGCGCTCCTCTTCTTGCTCCTTGCAGCGGTGCTCTGTGCCCCAGTGCTTGCTGAGCCCAGCGCTCTGGCCTTGGGCCACCCCCAGGCGGACACGTGGAACCATGTCTGGGGCTACCAGCACGTCGCCGATGCCTGGGCGGGGGGCTCGCTGACCCACACCTCCGCCTTGGGCGGCGGCGGAACTCTGTGGTTCATCGACACACCCATGGCCACGCTGCTCACGCCAACCACTTGGCTCTTCGGCCCAGTTGCAAGCTACAACCTTGGGATTTTCCTCAACCTGAGCTTGGCCGGCTACGCCAGCTGGGCCTTGGCCAAGCACCTGAGTGGGAGCGGCAGGGCCGCGCTCTTCGCCGGGGTGGTCTGCGCCCTCTCGCCCTACCTGCTCTCCCAAGTGCACAGCGGAATCAGCGAGAGCTTGGGCGTGGGTTGGATCGCCCTGAGCACCTGGGCCTTGGTGCTCTGGCGAGAGCAGGGGGAGTGGCGCCGCGCCCTTCTGGCCGGTCTCGCCTTGGGCGGGGCCCTGCTCTCATCCTGGTACACCGGTCTCTTCGCGCTGCTGCTCGCGCCAGCGGCACTCTGGGGAATGGATCGACGCCACCTCAAGACCTTGCCCGCCGCCTTGGCCCCCTTTCTCCTGCTCAGCGTTCCCACCCTGCTCACATTCAAGGCCACCCTCTCAGCGCCGGACGCCCTGGTGCTCCGGGACCCAGCCCGCGTGTGGGGCGCCCTGGTGGGACACAACAGCGTGGACTTGACCGCCTGGCTCTGGCCAAGCGCCGCGCCGGATCTGGCGGCGCGCTTCGACGAGGCCCTGCAGATCGGGGTCTACCTGGGCTGGGCCTTGCTGATCCCAGCGGGCCTGGCAGCCCGAGAAGGCCAAGCCAAGCGCTGGCTGGCTGCGGGCGCCTTGGCGGGTGTCTTGGCCCTTGGCCCCTACTTCTGCATCGCCGGCGGCCCGGCCTTGCTCCCCTCGGGCCAGCCCATCCCGCTGCCCTTCTTGGCCCTGCTCCAGGCCTTCCCGGGCATGGCGCCCATCAGCCACGCCTTCCGCTTCACGGCCCCCTTGGTGCTCTGCCTGGGCATCGCCGCCGCCTTTGCGGTGCGCGCTCGGCCCCTCCTGATCTGGCTGCTGCCCCTCTGGGTCCTGGAGACCAGCGCCGCCCGCACGCTGCCCACCGCCCACGCCGTGGCCACCCTGCCGGCGGTCTACGAAGAGCTGCCCCAAGATGGGCTCGCGGTCCTGGACCTGCCCATGAGTCGTCAGGTCCTCGCGCGCAGTGATCTGGCCCTCTACCAGCTCGGGCACGGCCACCCCATCGTCTACGGCCTCAATGACCCCACGCCACTGGCGCTGCGAGAGGAGCGCCTGGTGCGCCATGTCTTGGCCCTCGAGCGCAGTCCGGTGGCCTCGTTGGCGCCCCGAATCTCCCCCTGGGCGCTGGTGGGTGGCTGCCGCAGCCTGGCCGAGCGAGACGTGGGCTACATTGTGCTCCATCTCGAGCACACCCCAGAGCACCTGAGCGCCTCGATGACCCAGCTCCTCGACGTGGCCTGTGGTCCCCACGAAGAGGTGGACCGCGCGCGTCTTTGGAGGACTCAGTCCACCAGCTTGTAGGTGTGCTTTCGCACCACGCCGCGGCGCTTGAGGGTGACGACCAAGACGTTCTTCTTGCGCAGCCTCATGTAGGCCTGAACGGCCTCTCCCAGTGAGGTGACCGGCACATCGTTGACGTGGGTGATGACGTCCTTGTTGCGGAAGCCCAGCTGGTGCAAGTCGTTGCCGCAGCGAATGCGGCGGACTCGGAAGCCCCGGCGCTCGCCGTTGACCTCGACCCAGGCCGTCCAAGCCAGGTTCTGGGCGGACTTCATGTGGTTGACGTAGTAGTCGACCATGGAGCGCTTCACGCGCCACTTTGTGGCGTTGACCTCCTTGATATCCTTGTTTGGAGGGAGGCACTCCTGAGCCTTGCCCTTTCCGCCTTCCTGGTCCGCCGGGCCCAGCACGCCCCCCTCCGCCACGCCAGCACCCTTGGTGCTCTTGCCACCCTTGGCCCCCTTGACCTGGGTGCCGCTGGGACGCTGGGTGTTCTCTTGAGCCGCCTCGGGCTTCTTGGGCTGCGGGGGGCCCTTCTCGGAGTTCTGCTCCAGCGCGGGGTCTTCCTTGTTCTTGGGCTTGGGAGGCGCGTCCGGGTCGATCTCGGCGTCGGGATCCACCTTCTCCTTGGGGGCCTGCATCAGACGCTCGGTGGCGTCCATGACCTCGTTGTCCGGATCCGGGAAGGGAGACAGGGACATCTGGACCATGTACTCGGCGGTGATCTCCTCGGGGTAGCCCACCTCCGTGATGTCCGGCAGGGTCAGCGCGATGAGCCCCAGAACGAAGGGTCCAACAAAGCCAAAGCCAACAATGGACAGGGCCGCGAAGCGCTGCAGGAGCTCATAGAACAGGCTGATGAGGCGTTGGTGCAGTGGCAGCTTCTGGGAAGGCATCGAGGCAGCTTATCCCGCGGACGCAGGCGCCGTGAAAGGTGGAGAAATCAGTACAGTGGCAGGTAAGGGCTACTCTGCTTCCATGACACGACTCGCAGCTTCTCCCAGAACCCGCACCTACGTCTTGGCCCTGGTGGCTCTCCTGATGTACTTGGCGGGCATGTTCACCATGCAGGACTTCGCCCAGTGGGTGGTCCCGATGGACGACCCCTGCGGCAGCGGGTGCGGCCCAATGCAGTGGCCCGAGGGACTGACGCTGTTCAGCCGGGTCATCCGAATGCTGCGAACCGTGCTCTGTCTGGGGCTGGTGCTCCTGATCAGCGCCAAGCTCTGGTTGACCGAGAAGGACCGTCGGCGCTTGCTCATCGCATTCGTCTTCGCGGTGCTCGGGGACATCCTGCTCATCTTCAAGGGGGAGGGCCTGACCGGAGGGGAGCTCTTCCCAGAGAAGCTCAGCTTCCTGCTGGGCGTCGCAATGTTCTTGATCTGCCACGGCTGGCTGATTGCCAGGCACTTGGTGTCCTTCGCGGACTTCAAGGCGGATCTAAAGCGCCCCGGCGTGGCGCCGAAGGTCTGGGGTTTACTGGCCCTGAGCTTCTTGCCCAGCATCGCCCTGGTGATCTGGGCGTGGCCGCACCTCAAGCCGGCCCTGGACATCACCTACATGGCGGTGCTCTCCCTGAGCCTGTGGATGGGCCTGAGCGTGCTGCCGCGACGCGACGACTTCCCCCGCACCAACCGCTGGCTGATCGCCGGGGGCATCACGCTCTTCTACATCTGCGATGTCAGCCTGGGGCTGGGCGTTCGCCTCCAGAGCGCCGAGCCCTTCATCGCCGGCGTCTTTGGGCAGCTCCCCAACCTGACCTACAGCTGGGCGCTGATCGCCTTGGCCATGAGCGGCTACCACTGGCGCTCCCTGATGCAGGACCGGGCCCTGCCCAGCAGCCCCATCGCGCTCCTGGAGCACGACCTGGAGCTCTTCCTGGGCCTGGAGGGCCTCAAGGCCTTGGACGCGGGCACCTACCTGCGGCTGGAGGGCCACCCTGGACACTACGTGCCCAGCGCTCCGGACGCCGAGACCTACGCCTCCACCTTGATCGCAAGGCTGGAGAACGGAGAGCGCTTGGACCACCCGTTCTTCACAGACTTTGAGGCGGCGGTGGACAGCGATGCGGAGCGAGACGAGGTGGCCCGAGTACGCCGGATGTGGCTGGACTAGACGAAGGGCCGTGCTCTGGGCTACGCTGCCAACATGTTCTTGATGCTCCTGGCCTGCGCTACCCCCGACGAGACTTGGATACAAGAGAACCGCATTGAGCAGGCCACACTGAGCTTCTCCACTGCGCGCATCGCCCTGGAGCTCAGCTATCAGCGCTTTCTCTGGCCCTGGCTGACCCTGACCTCGACCACGGGGGAGGTGCGTGAGCTGCCCCTGAACATGAACGGTCAAGGCCTGGGCATGGCTTTGGAAGTGGTGGCGACCGACGAAGTCGTGGACCTGGACCTGCCCGATGACACCTTGCTCGGCACCCAGATCCTGGGCCGCTACTGGGGATGGCACGCTGGCGCGACCGCTGGGCCCTACGGGGTGGAGCGCGGCAGCTACATCAACCGTCATGGGGTGCGCATGCGCCTGAGTCCGGACACCTGGGGACTTGGGGTCGGTGCGGCCGGCGAGACGATTCGCTTGACCCTAGACGACGGCGTGGGTTGGTTGGACGAGGACCCCTGGCCAGACGACATCCCCCCCGAGCCCGACACCGGAGCGGCGGACACAGGAGACACGGGTGGCCCAGACGAGGGCAGCTAAGCCCTCGCCCTCAGCACTCAGGGAGCGCACTTTCCTGCGATGCCTGCGGCGTGAACCTCGGCCACGTAGTCCGCGGACAGGGCGCCGGTGTACACGGAGAATTCGTCCATGCGAGCGTCCAGGTTGTCTTCGTTCCATTGGAATCCAAGCCAGAAGGGCTCCTCGTTGTCCGGAATGTTCGCAAAGCCATCCAAGGGACTGACCGCTGTGGCGGAGGCATCCAGGACACCGTCCACGTAGAGGTTCAGGGTGCCGCTCCCTGCATCCACCACGCCCGCGACGTGATGCCATGCGCCGTCATTGACCACGCTGGCCCCGCTCAAGGTCTCAAAGCTCTCGGCGAAGGGCTGAGAGGCCGCGTTCACGACCAACTGCAGTGTCCCGCCTTCTCCGATGGCAAAGGACACAAAGGAGGCTTGGTTTTCGCCCCCCGCACACTTGCCCAAGCAAGCGGCGTGCAGCGCCAGGTTGGCGGGCCCCACCTCGGTCTGTAGCCACATCTCCACGGACCAGGAGTCGGAGCTCAGCCAGGCTGGAGAGTTGTAGTTGTACAGCCCCTCCTCGGTGAAGCTCAGGTCCCAAGAGTTGCCCACAACGCCCGGAATACTCATCGCTACCTCTTGCAGGACCACCCCGCCGGAGATGTCCGCCATGTCCTCCCCGGGGTACCAGCTGGCCAGGGAGGTATCGGGGGTTGCGCAGGGATCGGGGTCTGCACAGTCGGCGTAGGCGTCCCCATCGATGTTCACGAAGTCCTCTACCAGGTCTCCATCACAGTCCTGGTCGATCTCATCACACACCTCTTCGGCGCCCGGGTAGACGCTCGCGTCCTCGTCGTTGCAGTCCTCTCCGCCGGCTTCGATGCTGTCAAAGCCGTCCCCGTCCACGTCGGGGTTGACCTCTTCAACTTGGGTGTCCTCGACGTCGGAGTCCTGGACATCGTCCTTGGTGCAGGCGAAGAGCGCGAGAAGAATAAGCATGAAAAGAACTCCATTGGGTCCTTCACAAGTAGCGCTTCGATGGGCCCCCCGAACCCTTCCCAGACCTTACAAGGGTCCTCTCAGCAGCTCATGCCGCCGTCGACGACGATGACCTGACCGGTGATGTACTCGGAGCCTGGCCCGGCCAAGAAGCGCACGGTAGGCGCGATGTCGGCAGGCTGACCGATGCGGCGCATGGGAATCATGGCCTTGGCGCCGTCCAGCACCTGCTGGGGCAGCTTCTTGGTCATGTCCGTCTCAACGAAGCCCGGAGCGACCGCATTGACCCGCACCTTGCGTCGTCCGATTTCCTTGGCGAGAGATCGTGTCATGCCGACAATCGCGGCCTTGGACGCCGAATAGTTGACCTGACCACTGTTGCCACGCAGTCCCGAGATCGAGGTCAGGTTGATGATGCTGCCGCTGCGGCGACGAATCATCAGCTGCGAGGCGGCCCGCATCATGCGGAAACAGCCGCCGGCGTTGACGGCCATGACCTGGTCAAAGTCTTCATCGCTCATGCCAATGAGCAGTCCGTCGGCGGTGATGCCCGCGTTGTTCACCAGGATCTGCAGGGGGCCGATGGCCTCGGCTGCATCGATCACGGCCTGACAGCCCTCTGTGGTGCTCACGTCCGCGCACACGGCCACGCCGCCGATCTGCGCCACGAGCTCCTCGGCCTCCTTTGCGGAGCTCCGGTAGTTCACCACCACCTTCGCGCCAGCGGCGGCCAGCTCAATAGCGATGGCCCGACCGATGCCACGGGCACCTCCGGTGACGATGGCGACTTGGTCTTGCAGTTCCATGGACTCTCCTGACGCAGCCCCCTAACCGGCGAGGGCTTGGTTCAGCGCAGCCCACCGCACATGCCCTCTACACCCGAGCAGGTGATGCACATGGCGCGATACCCCACATCCGCTGCTCTGGCGCCACATCCCATCCTCTGAAAAACCTCCCCACCCAAGTACCCAGAGCCCAGGATTAAGGCGGACATTAGAGCGAAATTTGAAAAGTCCGCCAACCTGGGAAAGCGCCGCAGCAAAAGGGCATAGGGGAGCAGGAGAGTCGGCACCAACAGGGCAGCAAGCCGCAAGCCAAGCGCCCCTCCCTCTTGCATACAGTCGCTGCGTTTCACCTCCGAGGCCACCCTGGCGATCTCTCCACAGCTCAAGCTCTGCATACGCAAACCGCCGCAGTTCCCCTGCAAACACGAGTCCAGCTGGCTGAGCGCCAGGGCGCTCATTGGGTCGCCGGAGTCCCACCCCAGCACCAGCCAGGTCCCAACAAGACCAAGCGCGCCCCCAAGGACGCCAGCGACTCCCAGTCCGATGGCGCTGGGTGGCGCCGGAGCAGGGCTGCCGTCGTTGTGGAAGAGGGTGGAGCGACCCAAGAGCGCGGCCCCGCCCAAGAGAATGGCGCTCGCGCCAAGCATCAGAAAGGGGATGAACCGCGCAGGCTCTCGGCCATAGAAAGACAAGCCGATGGAGACCAGCAGTGCCCCCACCAACCCGACGACCAGGGCCCCATAGAGCACCCCCATCTGCTGTGGCTGGCCATTGGGCAGCCTCCTCCAGCCAAGGAACTGGCTGACAAGAACGAGGCCAGCGCCAAGGCAGAGGCTGGACATCAGCAGCCCCCAAGGGCCCCCAAGGGCGTTCACACCCAAGGGAGTCGCCAACAACAACACCAGGCCCAAGCCAAGCAACACCCGCAGCGCCGGAAGCGCATCTTTAAACATCCCCCCTCTCCTTCCCCTTCAGCGACGCTTCTTCTTCCGCGCCTTTCCTTTGGCAGAGACCTTCCCCGCACTGGCCGGCCGAAACCCATCCGGCCGCAGCTGATTGTAGACCGCCACCACGTGTACCCGCTCGCTGTGGCCCGCCGGGATGCGCCTCTCCAGGGTCTGGGCCAACAGCCACGCCTGGCGACTCTCTCCCGCCACACGAAGCGCCGCTGCAGCCGACAAGGCCGCGTTCACCGCCCCTGGATCCGTGGGACCCAGGGCCTTCTTCTTGGTGGTGTAGGCGGACTTAAAGAGCACGGCTGCGCGGTTGGGCTGCCCCACAGCACCCCAAATCTGAGCCAGCGCCAGCTCCTTCTCCGCGCGCTCAAGGGGCTCGGCCTCCATCGCGTCCAGCTCTTCTTCTAGAGCGACGATGCGCTCCCGCAGCTCGGCGTGATCCAGGTCCTCCGGGTTCTCGCTCACAGGCGCCCCAAGAGCGCGTTTGTGAGCAGCTCCTCAAACTCGGCGGGCCCCACCTTGATGGGGTTTCCTCCGGCGGCAGCGTCCTGGGAAGCCGCCAGCGCCAAGCCCTGAATGTGCCCACGGGTCACACCCACCGCCTCCAGGGTGTGGGCGATTCCCACGTCCTCACGCAAGGAGAGCACCCAGTTCAGGTAGTCGGTGAAGGTGCTGCCGATGCCCATGTAGGCCGCTGCACGGCCCAAGCGCTCAGCGACCGCGCGCTCATTGAAGGCCAAGACATAGGGCATCAGGATGGCGTTGAGCAGGCCATGGTGCGCATCCAAGGTTGCGCCAATGGGGTGGGCCATCGCGTGCATGGCGCCCAGGCCTTTCTGAAAGGCCGTGGCCCCCATCATGCTGGCGGCCATCATGTCGCTGCGCGCTGCGATGTCGCTGCCATCGGAGACGGCCTTGCGCAGGGACTGGTGAACCAAGCGCATGCCCTCCAAGGCGATGCCGTCGGCCATGGGGTGAAAACCGGGGGCGCAATAGGCCTCCAGGTTGTGGGAGAGGGCGTCCATGCCACAAGCCGCAGTCAGGTGCTTGGGCAGTCCCAAGGTCAGCGCCGGGTCGCAGATCACCTTGGGCGGAAGCATGCCCGGGTGGAAGATGATCTTCTTGCTGTGATGGGAGGAGTCCCGCTCAGAGACCTGCGTGATCACGCTGGCCCGACCCACCTCGGAGCCGGTGCCCGAGGTGGTGGGCACCGCAATGTGGGGGGCAATTCCAGCAGGGTCAACGTGGGTCCAGTTGTCTCCAATGTCCTCGTAGTCGAAGAGATCGCCGGTCTGTCCGGCCATAAGAGCGACAGCCTTGGCCACGTCCAAGGGGCTGCCGCCACCAAGACCCACCACGCCGTCGTGTCCACCGTGGGCATAGGCCTGCACGCCTTCGTCCACGTTCTCCCCTGTGGGGTTGCCGCGAACGCCTTGGAACACGCCGACCGTCAGGCCGGCCTCGCCGAGCTGGGAGAGGATCTGCTCCAGCATGGGCAGGTTGGCCACCCCAGGATCCGTGACGATGAGCGGGCTCTCGATGCCCAACTCCTTACAGGCCAGGGCCAGCTCGGAGATGCGTCCGGCGCCGAAGCGAACGGAGGTGGGGTAGTTGAAGTTTCCAGTGTGGGACATCAGGCCCCCCGGGTGCGAAGGTGGAAGCTCTTGGGCCGAGTGAGCATCTCAAAGCCCACAGAAGACAGGGTGCAGCCGCGGCCGGAGTCTTTGACCCCAACCCAAGCCAGCTCAGGGTCCAGGTAGTCACAGCGGTTCTGGAACACCGTTCCAGTCTCCAGGCGCTCTCCGATGCGCATCGCGGCGTCCCCATCGTCGGTCCAGACACTGGCGGTCAGACCAAAGCGGCTGTTGTTCATGGCCGCGATGGCATCCTGGTCCCCGCTCACCGGCATGACCGCGACCACAGGACCAAAGGTCTCTTTGGCCACGATGTCCATCTCAGCGCTGGCATCGATGACCAGCTGAGGCGCCACGTAGGGGCCCTCGGGGGTATCGGCTGCAAAGTGCTTGGGGTCGATGAGCGCCTTGGCCCCCATGCGCACAGCTTGAGCGATGTGCTCGCGGATCATCACCGCACTTCGGGTGCGCACAACCGGCCCCAGATTGGTGCCGTCTTCCAGGGGATTTCCGAGCTTGTAGCCCTTGATCTCCGCCTCCATGCGCTCCACCACTTCCCGGTAATGGTCCTGGTGCACGTAGATACGCTCAATGCCGCAACAGGACTGGCCTGAGTTGAACATCGCGCCGTCGACCAGGTTGGGCACCGTGAAGTCCAGATCCGCGTCGGCCCGCACGTAGGCCGGGTCCTTGCCACCGAGCTCCAGCCCAACGCCCTTGAAGTGGCCGCCCGCCGCCTTGTGTACGGCCCGGCCGCCCTCCACCGAGCCGGTAAAGGCCACGAAGGCCACCCGCTCATCGGGGATGATCTGCGCGACCGTCTCATGGGACAGGTGCAGGTGCTGGAGCACGCCCGGCGGCAGAGTCTTTGCGGCCGCAGCGCTCAGACGCTCGGCACACAAGGGGGTCTGGTCGGAGTGCTTGAGCAACACCACGTTGCCCGCCAGCAGGGCCGGAACGATGGAGTTGACGGTGATCAGGTAGGGATAGTTCCACGCCGCCAAGACCAGCACAACCCCCATGGGCTCCCGCCGAACAAAGCGCAAGAACCCTGGCTTTGGCGAGGCCGGCACGTCCGCGAGGGAGCGCTCGGCCAGGGAGATCATGGTCTGAGCGCGGTCCTGGAACCCCGCGAGCTCCCCACCGCACTGGGACAAGGGACGTCCCATCTGCAGGCAGATCTCGCGGGCCAAGGCCTCGCGGTCCTGCAGAAAGGTCTCCACAAAGGCCTGCACCCGCTCGGTGCGTTCGCTCAAAGGCCTGCGACGCCAGTCCATCCACGCCCGTTGACCAGCTGCCAGGGCCACTTGGGCCTGGTTCAGGTCAGCGAGCTCCCCCTCGAAAACCACGCTCCCGTCAATGGGAGAGACCGTCTCAAAACGCATGTTCTTTCATCCTTCTCAGATAATCTCAAAGTAGCGCTGGAGCTCCCAGTCCGTCACCGCCTTGCGGTGCTGGCGCTCCTCCCACTCACGGGACGCTGCGTAGTGCTCCACAAAAGCGTCTCCAAAGAGGCCCCGGGCAGCCTTGCTGGCCTTGAGCATCTGAGCCGCCTCCCACAGCGTGCTTGGCAAGCGGGTGCTGTCAGGGAATTCCTGGGCGTAGGCGTTGCCCTTGACCGGCGGGCTCAAGTTCAAGCCCTCTTGAATGCCCAGAGCGCCGCTGCCAATGCTCGCCGCGAGCGCCAGGTAGGGGTTGCAGTCTGCGGCGGCGATTCGGTACTCCACACGCTGACTCTTGGCCGAGCCAGGGATCACGCGCAGGGCCGTGGTGCGGTTCTCCACACCCCAGGTGGCCGAGGTCGGAGCCCAGGCACCCGGCACCAAGCGGCTGTAGGAGTTGACCGTGTTGGCCACCATGCCCAGCATCTCCGGCATGTAGTGCTGCTGGCCCGCCACAAAGGCCCGCATCAGACGGGACATGCGGAAGGGCGCGCCCTTGTCGAAGAACACGGACTTGTTGTCCTTGTCCTGGAGAGAGATGTGGATGTGGCCGGACTGGCCGGGGTAGTCCGGGGACCACTTGGCCATGAAGGTGGCCATCAGCCCCTTGCGCTGGGCAAAGACCTTGATGAAGGTCTTGAAGAGCGCGGCCTTGTCGGCGGCGGCCAAGGCCTCGTCGTAGACCAGGGCGGCTTCGATCACGCCTGGTCCGGTCTCGGTGTGCAGGCCTTCAATGGGGAAGTCCATGTCCTCGGAGAACTGCAGCAGCTCTTGGTAGAGCTCGGACCACACGGAGTTCCGGATGACCGAATAGCCAAAGTTGCCCGGTGTGATGGGCTTCAGGTTGCGGTAGCCCTTCTCCCGCACCGAGTGTGGGGTCTCCTCAAAGAGGAAGAACTCAAACTCCAAGGCCGCGGTGGTCTTGTAGCCCATGTCTGAGACGGCCTTGAGGGTGCGGCGCAGGGTGCCGCGCGGGCAGATGCTCTCGGCCTTGCCAACGAACTCGCCCAAGAAGAGCAGCGTGTTGTCCTCGTGCGGGAGCATCCGGCAGGTGCTTGGCAGCAGGCGCACGCCTGCGTCGGGGTAGGCGGTGTGCCAGCCCGTGAAGCGGGTGTTGTCGTAGAGCTCATCGTTGCTGTCCCATCCCAGGACTACATCGCAAAAGCCAAAGCCCCCTTCCAACGCCGAGAGAAACTTGTCCTTGTGCATGTACTTGCCACGCAGGACCCCATCCATGTCAAAGACCCCGACCTTGATGTGGCGGGCTCCAGTGGACTCCACCAGGGCGCGGGCTTCGGCGGCGTTGCTGATCTTACGAACGTCCATGGGCTCCTCTTGGACAACTCTCGCGCTGTCGGTGCGGATTCGTACCATGCCCGCGAAGGGTTAGGCGGGGCCCATGAGCGATCCATCCCGCTTTCTCGGCCAGCTACGCCACCGCATCCGCACACGGCTGGACGCCATGGACTTCGAGCGCCTGGATCTCACTAGGCGCGGAGAGCACCTCAAGGCCCTGCCCGGGGCCCACCGACGCATCGCCACCCTGCGCGTCTGGCAACTGGATGTGCAGACCTTGCTCCTGGCCCGGACCCGGGACGGGCTGGAGGCCCCAGAGGTCGATCCCGGAGACTTGGAGCAGGCCAGGGAGGTCTTGGACTTGGCCCTGGATGCTGCGATTCCACAGGTCGAGCGCGCCTTGGCCCGTCGCATCGAAGACCGCCAACCCGGTCACCGCTTGATGCGTCAGCGACTCTTGGGAGATGCAGCCACCCTTCTCTCCGAGCTCTGTGAGCGTCTGCCGGTGCCCGGTCTCCCACAGGCCCCTCCGCGATCGATCCTGAACGAGGCCACCTGGGAGCGATCTTGGACCCGACTCTTGGGCGTGGAGGGCGAGCCTTTGGTGGAGGTGGACCTGGAGCGCCTCGCCGAGCACACCCAGAGCTTGGGCAGCCGTGTGCGTGTGCTGCACCCCACCGAACATCGCCTCTCTTGTGCCCTGGCCCTGGTGGACCTGCCAGATCACGCCAGCGATCCGATCTGGCGGCAGACCCTGGCCGGCTGCACCGTCGTGGGGGAACACTGGTGGCTGCGCCTCAACGACGGGAGCCGGGCCCAGCACACCCAATGGGGGCTGGACCCGGCTCAAGTGCTCCCCCAAGAGGAGCTGGAGACGGCCAAGTAGGCAGCTCAGCCCATGGCGACTGCAGCGACCGCGGCACCGGTACCCAGGGCCAAGGCCACGACATCCTCGACCACCGAGATGACCGGGTTGGCGACACCCAGGGTGGTCGCGGTGCTTCCAGCGCGCACCGAGGCCTTGCCCACATGGGTGGCACCGGCGACCGCGCCACCCGCTGCGATGCCCATCACGCAGATGACGAGAGGGTCCGCACCCGCCATCAGGCTGGCTCCAGCCAGCGCCCCGGCTGCTGGACGCGCCAAGGTGCCCACCGTGTCCATCAGATGATCCACCGCAGGGATCTTGTCAGCGAGCACCTCTCCGAACACGCCTACGAGCAGGGCGAGCAAGGTGGCCGGACTGCCCATCCATGCCAGGTTCTCCGAGAGCTCAAGTTGCCCGGTAAATGCCAGACCCGAGACGATGAGCAAGGGCAAGAAGGCCCGTAGACCAGCGCTTGCAGCGAGAACAAGGCCAAGGCCGGCGGCGAGTGCGAATTCCATCAGTGGGTCTCCTAAACGTGGGTCACCGCTTGGTACGCATCGGCCCCTCAAAGCACTCTGACCTGAGCCTGTCAGGCCCAGGGAGCCGCAGGAAATGGGGATCGGATCGGAGTTTTCACATCGGGAAGGGGCAAGTGGGTGCTATTACAGCGAGGCTTGGGCACCTGCCCGCGTCACCTGAAAATAAAGAGATTTGGAAACATGGGAAAGAAGCTGTTCGTCGGGGGACTACCCTGGGCCGCCGACGACCGCGATCTGACGGCGGCCTTCTCGGCCATCGGAACGGTCATCGAAGCAAGAGTCATCACCGACCGAGAGACTGGAAAGTCTCGAGGATTCGGGTTCGTCACTATGGAAACAGACGAACAAGCCGCTGAATGCGTCACCAAGATGGACGGCGCAGACATCAAGGGCCGTCCAGTTCGCGTTCGCGAAGCTGAAGAGCGGTCTGGAGGCTGTCTCTTATACACATCTCCGAGCCCACGAGACGCTACGCTATCTCG
>OJHJ01000128.1_pt1 | contig 58360 bp, 49 predicted proteins | sample 1595201 | NCBI WGS metagenome assembly OJHJ01 (sample SAMN05416832, study PRJEB24817) | seawater metagenome | isolation source: Sea water | place: Canada:Atlantic | collected 2013-07 | reverse complement strand
CGTCGGCAGCGTCAGATGTGTATAAGAGACAGCCCGGCCCAGGCCACCGCAGTTACCACAGGGATCCTTGATGATCTTGCCTTCACCCTTACAGGTGGGACACGCCTGCTGCACGGTAAAGAACCCCTGCTGCATGCGCACCTGACCGACGCCACCACAGGTGGTACACGCTACCGGCTGACTGCCTTCTTTGGCACCAGTGCCATGACAGACATCACAGCCATCCCAGGTGGGGATACGGATCTTTTCATCGCAGCCGCGCACGGCCTGCTCCAGGGTCAGCTCCAGCGTATAACGCAGGTCTGCACCGCGGGCAGGGCCACGGCGTCCGCCGCCGCCGCCACCAAAGATGTCGCCAAAGATATCGCCGAAGATGTCACCAAAACCACCGCCGCCGAAGCCGCCGCCGTAGCCTGGACCGCCGCCACCTGGGCCACCGCCCCCAGGAGCACCGCCGCCAGCACCTGGGAATCCGGGAGCGCCAGGCACTCCTCCGGAGCCAGGCTTTCCGCCGCCGCCACCACCTGGTGGCTTGCCAGCAGAGCCCGTGAAGATCGCTTCGATCTTCTTCTTGGCCTTGTCCACTTCCTTGACGATCTTCTCGACTTCGTCGATGGCGTCTTGGATCTCTTGGAAAGGCGAGTCAGAGTCGCTCTTGTTCCGGTTGCTGGAGACGTTGCCTGGACCGCTGGTGGGGTCACAGATCTTGATCTCCGTTCCGGCCGGGATCTCCATCCCGTCCTCGATGTTGTTGTCGCTCATGATCTGGCGCGAAGTGCTGCCATGCTGAGCGGCCAGCGAGGATGCAGTCGCTCCAGCACCTGCGGTCACAAGCTTGACCTTGGCCCCTGAGATGCCGCTGCCGCCACCGGAGCCAAAGGCATCCTTGGGATCCCACTCCTTGAGCTTGAGCGAGACGCGCGCACGAATGGGGTGCCCGCTGCTCGAGAACATCACGTAGCTGACGTTCAGCGACTCGATCACGCAAGTAATCGTGAAGCTGCCCCAGGTGAACTGGAGACGCGGCGGACGCTTCTTGTCCGCTCCCTCTCCAGTCGCAGGGACATCAGCGTTGGTAAACGCCATCAGACCTTGGACACGGTTGCGTACGTCCGACCCATCGTGGGTCGTATCGAACAACAGCTCCATGGTGACGATGAGCGGTGCGCCCTTCTGGAACTCCAGACCGGCATTCGTCTGCCCTTGGTCGTCGTGCTCCTTCCAGGAAACCGCTTTGTCTACCTTGAACTCCTTGGGGTTGTATTGGACCGAAAAGGTCCTTCCAAGGTCCAGGTCGATGAAGCTCGCCTTACCACCAGACGTTAGCATCGGATTCCTCCTGACGGCGCTCTTGTCGGAGCTCCATCTCACGGTTCACGACTTCGAGGACTTCCCGTGCCAGGGCCTCGATGTCAACACTCTGCTTGGCGGCCGTCTCGCTGTTCGAGAGGTCGCTACCTTGCTCCATGCGGCCTTCGGGACGGTCCCCGTGGGCCAACTTGGCTTGACGCTGGGCATCCCCCATTCGTCCACCTTCCGCCAAGTGAATCAAGCTGCGCAGCTTTCCTGCCAGCTTCATCACCTTGTCGGGACCTACGCCCGACTTGGCCGTTGCTGAGCCACCCTTGAGGGAGGCAAAACCACGGACCACCTTTGCGCTGCGCCGACGACCAGAGGCTCGGGCACCTACTCCTGAGCGGCGACCGCCGCGGGAAGAAGTGCTCTGGTTCTGCTCGGCTGCTGCGACGGAACGAATCTGCTCAATGACCTGCAGCACCGGCTTGGACAAGCCCATGGAGGGCTGAAGCTCGGAGCCGCGGTTGACAATCAGGTCGACGAGCTGCTCGACGTCCTGGGCTTGCACCAACTGCTCAATCAAATCACCGGGACTGCGGACCCGGGTTGGCCGCGTGCTGCGCTCGGCCCAGCTCGGCGCATCGCCGCGGGTCTCACGGGCAGCCAAAGCCTCGAGGGTAGAGCCCGTGTTTCGGGCTGCACCGCGCATGGTCCGGCCTGGGCCGCTCATCCGCTCGCCTGGAGCGAAGTTGCTTGCACCGCCGCGGAAGCGTTCTGCACCACGTCCCTGACTCTGCGCGGTCATCTGGGTACGGGCACCGGCCCAAGCCACAGGACCCGTACGCTCACTGCGCGCCCCAAGGGTCTCGCCTTGTTCCGTCTGAGCGCTGCTCGCCCCAAGGGTCTGGCCGTCAGGGGTGAGGAAGGTCTGAGCACCTGCCCCAAGAGTGCTGGCACCCCGGAAGCGTTGTGCGCCTGTGGCCTGACCGCCCTGGGTACGGAGGACCGACGCTCCAGCGCCTCGGGTCGCGCCCGTCTGGAAGCTCCCCGCACCAACACCAGAGGTGGCACCCGTCAGGAAGGCACGCGCTGCAGCCCAACTCCCCGCCGAGGGGGTCGAGAAGGAGGCAGCAGGAACCCAAACACCGTCTGGCGTCTTGACTGCCTTCGAAGGCAGCGTGCCACCCAGTACCCGCTGGGCTGCCGGCCCCATCGAGGCCAGCGCTGCCGCCTGGGGCACGGAGAGTTGTACCGTCTCCCCTTTGGCCTGCCGGGCGTAGGAGACAGGGTTCTTGCTGCGGCGGACGCGGTCATTGCTGCCAGCGACCACCGAGGCGACCGCTTGGCTGCTCGCGGCAGCAGCTTGGCTGATCAGCGGGCTCTTCACACCGCGTTCCGCTGCCTTGGAGACCGAGCTGGGCCCCCAAGCAGTCACCTTCTCAGTCACTCGTACCTGGGCACCGGGAGAGGCGCGCTTGATGCGCTCGACAAGTGCCTGCACATCCACGCTCTCATCGGCGTGAACCACATAGGTCGACTCTGGCGCCCGCGGGGCCATGCGGGGAAGGATGGAGCCCTTCTTGGCGCGAGAGGTCCCGGTGCGCTCCAAACGCTCCATGGCCCAAGCACCGTGACTCTGCGCGGCTGGCGCATCTTGTGTCGCCAAACGAGTGGGCGGCACAAAGCGGTCCCCTCGGCGCTCGAGCACTGCTGGGGCAGCGGCCTGCTGTTGCGGCGCTTGGTGCGGAATACGCGCTGCGGCGTGCGCCGTAGAAGCGCTCCGTAGTGGCGCCTCGTCCGGGAGTGCTTCCGCAGGTCCCGTGCCGCCAAAGACTCGGGCTCCCTGAGTGCGCGCACCTGCTGTGCGCAGCGCGTCACTCTGTTCCGTCTCGGTGCCTGCGGTCCGGTAGACCCCAGCACCCGCTGTCTCACCCGCTGCGGTACGGCCGCTGCGGGTTGTGGACGCCGAGGCCGCCGAGGCGCTCTTGCCGGTCCGAGCTCCAAGGGTCTCTCCGCTCGCGGTGGTGCCGGAGCGCGCTCCAGTGACCTGACCGGACTGAGTCTTCTCGGCCTGGGTGCGCTCGGTCTCCGATGCCGCAGTTCGGGTGCTCGAAGCCCCTTGGGTCTCGCCGGAGCGCGTCCGCTGCGCCTGCGAGCGCTCGGTCGCACTGCCAGCAGTTGCACCGGACTGGGCTCCTGTCGTCTCACGGCTCGCGGTCTTGAAGGCATCGCTGCCTACGACTGGAGCGGTGCGCGTGCGCTGGGCCTGCGAGCGTTGGGTCTCCCCTGTTGCCGTGCGGCGTGCAGCAGAAATCTCCGTGGTCCCAGAAGCCGTACGCTTGGCCGCCGAGAGCGTGGTCTCGCCTGAAGCTGTGCGTTGAGCCGCCGAAGGACTCGTGGAGCCGCTGGCGGTCCGAAGGGCGGCAGAAGCTGCGGTAGCACCACGGGTGGTACGCATCGAACGCGCACCAGGCCGGGCCGTCTTGGAGACCGAGCTGCGCGCGACGGGAGAGGCGCTGAGCATCGCGTTGGACCGGGTGGTCGAAACGACAGCCGATGGCCGGGCCCAGCCAGAGGCTTGCTTGGTGGTCGAGCGGGCTAGGGCCCTCTGGGTGCTCGGACTCTTGCGCTGCGCCTGCGGTGCTTCCGCCACTGGGGCAGGAGCGCTCAGGACATCCATGCTCGGGGAGCGGCCGAGAATGGGACGCAGGCCTCGCTTGCGAGAGGATGCAGGCTTGGCGCGGGAGCGGGCAATCTCAGTGGGGCGCGCGAGGGAAGATGGAACCGCATCTGCGATCTGCTCTTCATAGACCACCTGTACACGACGAACCGTGCGGAGGACCTTGCGGATCTCAACAGCGCGCGTCTGCTCGTCGAGATGTTCGACGGTCGCCAGCTTGCGCTGGATTCGGCGACGCGTGCTGTTGTCCATACGAGGCAAGGCAGCGTTGATCGCCTTGAGGACTGGATCCTTGGCTGCACGAACCCGCGCGAGACGGGCACCCATGATCTGGGTGGGCCGAAGTGCTTCCTGTCCCTTTTCCTTCCGACCCTGGCCATCTGCGGTGATTCCGGAGCGCGCGGGGGCGCCGCCGGTGGTTGCCCAAGGGTTGGACACCGAGCGCATCGAGCTGCCGCTGTAGCGCGGGCGGCCCGGTCCGGAGACCTCGATAACTTCGGGCTCAGCCTTCTCAGGCACGATCATGTCGTGGCTGCTCAGGGTACGAACGCCAAAGCCGAACTTGCGCTTGGCCTCGCCGGGGAAGGCCCGCCGCATCGCAGTGCGCTCACCGAGGCGACGCTGGCCAAAGATGCGGGCTCGCCGCTCCCTGCGCCATCGGGAGACGGCCAAACGCCGCATCATCTTGCGGTAGCGACTGGCGTCTACATAGGTGAACAGAGACCCCGGGTCGTCCTGCATCTCTAGCGCGGTGTCCGACCAAGGATCGCTGAGTCCAAAGCGTGCGTAGAACTCCGGCGACATGCCGATGTTCGGCCTGCGCTTGGTGCGACGCTCCAGACGTTCCATCGTGGCTTGACCAGCTACGCGACGGGGTGGAGATGTGGACTCGGGGGTGCTCATGGGCGACCTCAGCTGACGGTGATGCCGTGGTGGGCAAGCTCGATCATCTCAACGGCGAGTTCAGCGCCGTTTGCGACGAAGTTGGGGCCCTCGTAGGCCACAGGCCACGCGTTCACGAAGGAGTAGCGACGCACCTCCTCCATCGCGAGGTTCTTCATGATGATGGCCCCATTTCGCCGCTTGGCAAAGCCATCTTCCAAAATCTCGTTTCGCCACTGGAGCAGCGAAGTGTCCGAAGTCACGCCGTAGCGCAGGACCAAGTTCTCCCAACGGGACTGGCCTGGCACCTTGTGCACGCGGTGGTTCACACCACCCTCTTCGATCTCGAAGACCTGTGTGGTGGTCTTGATTCCGTTGCACTCCATAAACTGAGCCACACTGATCCCGTCGATCTCGAGCTCGAAAATGAAGTTTCCTTCAGGGTCGACAATGGTACGGGACATAAGGGTCTCCCTTGATCAGCGGGGGTCGGCCTGGCTTAGGCGCAGGTCAATTGTGATGTGTTCGGCGGTCGAGACGGGGCGAATTCGCACCATCACGTTCAGCCGGCCTTGTTCCCGCTCGTCGCGGGGATTGTTCTCTTCGTCGCACTTGACCCAGTAGTCACGGCCAGCGGCCGCGCCGGTGAGCATTCCGCGCTCCCAAAACTCGTCCAAGCGGGCCCGCACGTCGCGGGCGAGAATCTTCCAGATGTCCGGACGGTTGGTCTCGAAGACGACCCACTCGTTGTCCCGTCGCAGCTGCTCGCTGACAAGGGAGGCGATCCGCCGAGAGTTGATGAACTCCCAGTTTGGGTCTCTGGACATGGTTCGGGCACCGAAGACCAAGACCCCTCGACCCGGCTGGGTCAGGATGGGGTTGATTCCGGTGGCTGCGATGGCCTGAGCCTCGCCCCAGGTCAGCGGAACCTGGGGATGGGTCACGCCGTTGACCGGCACGTTGGCGGGCGGCCAAATCACGCCGTATGGCTGATGCTCACGGTCTACGCGGGCAAAGACACCCAGCATCGAACCGGAAGGAGGCGCCAGCTTCTGGCCATCCTGGAGCCACGGGTAGTAGATCGCCCCGTAGGAGAGGTTGTCCTGGTCAATGGAGCGGAAAGACTCGAACCACCGGTCCAGGACTCCGTCGTGCATGCCCAGGGGCGCATCCATGATGAGGAAACGCGAGGTCATCTCGCGGCAATGGGCCAGGAGTGCCCGATAGACCGGCTCACAACCCGCGACAACCTGGCCCGTTCGGCTCATGGTCCAAGGCAGGTACGCGACGCCGGGAATCGCCAGGAGGGCAATCTCCTCGTTTCCGCGCAGGCGCTCAATCAGAGGTGCGAGAACGCTGGCAGCAGACTGAGCGGAGCCCAGCTCTTCGTCGTCTTCGATGCAGAGCCCGAAGAGCACACAGGTGTCTCCGCCATTGGCGAAGAAGGCCTTCACCGCGTCCCGTGAAGGCCCACCAAAGAGCCCGGAGAGAGGGTGGTCAATCAGCTCTTGAGCGCGACGCAGGGTCAGCTCAAGGAAATCTCCGGAAGCCGCATCTTGCGGCCACCGATCCGTGGGGATCAGCCCGATGATGCCGGCCACGTCGCACCGCACGACGCCATAGCGACGCGTGGGCAGAGTGCTGTGCTGGACGGAAATGCCCGGCTTCATTGTGAGGTCCACAACAGGAGGGAATCCAACCCAAGAGGATCGGAAGAGGAAAGGAGCTTGCGCGGTCCTCCACAAAATCGTGGAGGACGGCGCGCTCTTTTAGGTCCTGCAAATCATTGAGGAGAGTTAATCTTCTCGTTGATCGACGAGATCTGCTTCACCCAGGCGTGCCGCTCTTTGTGCGACAAAACCATGAGTGTTTCCCGGTCCCAGTGAAAGTGGTAAGCGATGAACGCTACCTCCTTGAGAATGTTCTCAAGAGGGTAGCTTACGATTCCCCCAGGCGGCCAAACTCCTTATCGAAGCGATGGCCGCACTCGGGGCACGTCACGCGTACCGTTGCCTCATCCTCATTGATGCGATTGTACATCTCCTCGAGGAAACGCAGGTCACCGGCGAAGAGATTCTCCACCACACCTGTATTCACCTCGGAGAGCGTACCGAGTCTCGTCATTACGCGGCTGAGCAGCACAATGATCAGGTACGCCCGGTTTCGCTGAACACGCATATCGTTCAGAGGAACGATCTCGTCTTTGGCGTTTGCAAGGCGCATCACGCCTTCCTTGTGGATGTTTCCATCTGAATCGATGAAACCACGGGGAAGTGTGAACTCGTACTCGGTCTTAAGCTCCATGACGGAACAGCTCCAACATCAGGTCAACAATGACCTGCATCAACATCTGAGGAAAAGGCCTTCCGGGATCGGAAAACTCGATTAGGCGCGTTCAACCTTCTCGACTGCGATCTCGAGCTTCTCAATGGCCATCCCAGAGGTATCGGAATCCATGTCCGGGACGTACCACTTGCAGGGCCACGCTTCGAAGAAGTTGTAACGGGCAACCTCGGTCTCGCCATCCTGGTCCAGGATGATGACCGAACCCGAGCGACGGTCAATCTGGCCGTCCTCGATGTTCTTCCGCCAGTTCCAGAGGTCGTCGGTCGCGGTGTAGCCGCGCTCGAGGACGATGTTGGAGTACGTGGTACGTCCCGGCTTCTTGCGAACGACCTTGTCGTTGCCCTGCTTGAACTCGACGATTTCCGTCTCCGAGTCCATTCCAGACACCGACTTAAAGCCGCCCACGATTACGCGGGTATCGTTCACGACTCCCTGGATTTCCAGGAGGAAGTGGTAAGCGCCAAAAAGCTCTTCAGTAGGCATTGTGGTCCTCTCTCATGTTGGTCCAGGACGATGGAGGCATACGTCCGGGTTTAAAAACGATCGGTGGGGCTAATCCTCAATCAGGGCGCCGCCGTCCCACTGACCGATGTTGAAGATAACAAATTCTGCCGGCTTCACGGGACAAATTCCGATTTGCACGTTCACCTGGCCAGCGTCGATGAGGTAGCGAGGGTTGGTTTCCTCGTCACAACGCACATAGAAAGCCTCTTCTGGGGTGTTCCCGAAGAGTGCTCCGCTGCGCCAGACACGAAGCAAGTATGCGCGAACGTCGCGAACCAGCTTCTTCCAAAGGGTCTGATCGTTGGGCTCGAAGACGGCCCACTGGGCGCCGATGAGAATCGACTGCTCCACCATGATGAACAGGCGGCGCACGTTGATGTACTTCCAGCTTGGGTCCGACTTGGTAGCCAAGGTGCGAGCACCCCAAACGCGGATGCCACGGTCCTTGAACACGCGCACGACGTTGATGCCGCGCTCGTTGTACTGACCCTGCTCAATGCGGTTGATGTTCTGGCTCAGACCGGTGATGCCCATGATGAGCTCGTTGGCTGGTGCCTTGTGCACACCACGCTCACCATCAACACGGGCGATGATGCCGGCGATGTGGCCACTTGGGGGCACGAAGAGCTCGCTCTTCTCGGTCTTGATCAGCTTGCGGCGGTTGGGGCCAGTGACCTTGATGTGGTCCTGGTTGCCGGTGTACCAGCTGGGCTTGGCGACCTTGACCCAAGGCACGTACATCGCGCCGTAGCCCTTCTGAGAAGCGGGGATGTCCATGGCACCGTCGGAGACGATGGGGCCATCGAGCAGAGCAAAGCGGTCCTTGCGGATCTCGCAGTACTCCAGCATCTCCTTCTGCTGACGTGGGCTCACGCCAGGAGCTGCCATCAGCGCCATGTCGTCGACGTCGTCGAAGGCGTAGAGACCGAGCTTGTCAGCCTGGTTCTCCCGGATCGGGGTCTCCATGTCCGAGACGCCCATCAGGTACACGTAGGCCTTGGCGCCGCCGTTGTCGTAGAAGCCGTTGACTCCACTGACAAAGTTGAAGACGCTTGGCTGGGACAAGAAGTCCTGGAAGCGCTTCTTGAGAGCGGCATCACGAGCCATGGCCTCGAAGACTGCGTCTGCGGCGTCATCGGGGTCGTCGAACTGCTGACCGGGCAGCAGCTCCTCCATGGGCTCGGTGGCCAGCAAGTACTCCGCGTAGAAGCTCTGCAGCCAACGGAAGAACTCGCTCTTGTTGGTCACTGCGATCGGTGGGATCGAGTACTCGGAGTTCAGCGCCGAAGGGGCGGAGGACTCGAAGTTCAGGCCGTAGGCAGCCAAGAGGTCCTTGGCGTGCTTGGGCTTGGGCTTGTCCAGGGCAAAGACCTGGCCAACATCATTGAGCATGGCCTCGACGGCGTCATCGTCCTCGGTCACTACGGCGCCCTTGACGTCCAGCAGCACGTCGGCGATCTCGACCTTGACCTTGGGGTCCTTGACGTCAGAGATACGCACGCGGCCCTTGGAGCCCGCCTCGATCTTGACGCTGTGACCGTTCATCTCCAGCAGCTGCTTCACATCACGAACCTGACGGTCCTTGAAGCGGAAGGCTTCGACCAAGCTGGCGGCAGCCTGCTCGGCGTTGCTGGCGGAGATCTTGCCGCTGGAATCGACCAGCTGGGGCGGGATCTTGCCCGAGATGGCCTTCTTGCCGTCCGAGCCGGTAACGGCCATCGCATCGGCAGGGGGATTAAACGGGAACAAACCCAAGAATCCCGGGGTGGCGGTTGCCACGGACTCGATGGGCTTGGGGCCGCTGTCGACCTCTCGAATGTACACACCTGGGGTCTTGTACTCCACGAATCACTCCTCGCTTTCGTTGTCTGGCGTGCGCTGGTGGCGCTTCCGAAGGTTGTGGGCTTTGGGCCCAGGGGGTTTTGAAATCGGTGTTGGCACGTTCGGGTGACCAATTCGGCCACTCGGACGACTACGACGATGAGGGTACGCGGTCTCGAGCCTTTCGGTCTCTTTCCGCCCACCCATATCGATGGAAGAGCCACCCTCGGTGCTGACCAGAGGCCCATCCAAGGCGACTCGCGCACGGTACGTCAAGAAGGGCCGATACGGCGCTTCATGCAGGGTAAACAGGTTGATCGCGTCGCCAACGGTCAGATCCTCGACCAGAGCCAGCGAGACCTTCTCGACTTGGAGACCCTCACGGTCCGGATCGACATCGCCGTTCCAGGAGCGTCCGAGAGAGTCGACCTTGCGGCCGTCAGGCAAGAGGAAACGCCTGGGGCGGTAGACCAGCTTGGGGGTGTGGTGCAGGGTGAGCAGCACCCAGCCGAGCAGGCGCTCCGCGTCGGAGCGGAAGCGGCTGTGCACCGCGACCATGTAGAAGAGGTCCATCAGCAGCGGGGGCCGGTGATAGAAGACGTCCGATCCGCCGTCGTCGCGGGGGACCTCGACCGGGGCAAGCTGCAAACGCTTCTGTCGCTGCAGGTTGGGGTTCTGAGCCGCGCGGTACATGTAGACGTAGATGACCTCTTCCCGATCCTTGGGGATGAACTTGAGGTCCTCCTCCAAGCGCGGGGGACGGTCCGTCACGTCATAGCGATCCATCAGAAGCTTGTGTACAGCCTCCGTGGTCTCCCCGATGATGTTGAAGGAGGAGTACTGGCCGACCTTGAAGTCCTGTGCAGAGGGACTCATTTGTCCTCCACGCTGGAGCGCCAGTTTTTTCGTTCTTCTGTGGAGATCCGAGGACGCTCCGTGACACTGGGGCGCTTGAGGGTCCCTCTTTCCTGAAAGGCATGCTCGATCACAGCAGCCCGATCGAAGTCCAACTCCCGCTTGGGCATCCCGATGTCGCCGTAGGGCTTCCTGCGCGCCCAACCTGGGCTCAGAGCGTAGGGAGTGCGCACCAAACGAATCATCTGAGGAGCGTTTGGCCCAGCGGTGCAATGCAGCTGACTGCGCCGTTGCTTCCCAGAGCGCGCCGGAACCTGCTTGGGCTGCTCCCGGGCCTTGAGCCCTTCACGCTCAAGACGAGCCTGAGCCTGCAATTCTGCAGCCCCTTTCCCCATCTGGCGTTCGCCTGGCACCGGTCGGTGGAGGCGCTGAAGCAACAACAACAAAGTCCCTAAATCCTTGGGCAGGTCGGGGGAGGTGCCGACCCCCGAATCATACGTGAAGCCTACCCATCGAAGCGGTCAAGGGTCAAGCCTCGGACCCAGCAAGCTGGCCCCAGCCCCCCATGTGAGAGCCCGGGCCAGCTACACTGAAGCCATGGACCGACAGCACAAAAAGAATCGGGCCCGCAACAAGCCGGGCACCCGCATTCGACACGGCGGAAGCCAGCCCGGGTTGGACCAAGCGGACGAAAAGAGCCTAAAGGCGGGTAAAAAGCTTGGTAATGAGGCGCTCCAGGAGCACATCTCTGGCGCCAGCGCCAAGCGCGATCAACTGCTTCAGTTCATCATCGAGCGCCTTCAGGTTCAGCAGCAAGTGCAGGGCAAGGAGAGCGATGCCCTGCGAAACCAGAACGAGTGGTACCGGGCCGTTTTTCTTGGCAAACCTGGATTTCACGTTCCTGACCCCGGCCGATGGGCCGAGGCCGCGGGGGGCATGAAGAAGGCCGGAGAGGCCCTGTGCCGAGGTGACCTCGGGCGGGCCACGCAGATCCTGGAGCGCGCCTTGGAGTCCGAGTCTGCAGCCTTCGAAGCCCTGCCCGAGCAGGTCCTCAATCGCTTGAACTCCGGACAGGCTGCGGCCCACGAAGGTCCTGCCGCTGGCGACGGCGTGAGCGAAGAGGTGAAGTGCCCGACCCGCACGCCTCCACCAGAGCTGCGCATCGCAGACCGAATCATGGCGGTACAACCCATGCAGCAACGCGTGGCCATGAAGGGCAAACGGCCCCACGATTGGTGGACCGGCGAAGACGAAGAGGAGGAGAAGCCTGATGACAGCGCCTGAGCGGCAAACCCTGGAGCGAATGGTGGGCTTTCCCACCGTCTCCAATCGGCCCATGCGCGAGCTGGCGGCCTACACGGCGGAGCGAGCCGAAGCGGCTGGCTTTCGTGTCCAACTCCACGAGGACCCCGACCGGCCCGGCAAGTGCAACGTGCTGGCATACGCTGGACCCGAGGACGCGCCCGGAGAAGGGTTGATGCTCAGTGGCCATCTGGACGTCGTGCCAGTGGAAGGTCAGACTTGGACCAGCGATCCCTTCGTGCTCACGCAGCGCGAAGACCGGTTGCTGGGCAGGGGCAGCTCCGACATGAAGGGCTTCATCGCAGCAGCGATAACGGGCCTAGACGGACTCGATCTGAGCAAGCTCCAAGCGCCGCTGGTCCTGGCGTGGACCCACGACGAAGAGGTTGGCTGCGTTGGCTCCGCACGCATCGTCGAGCTCTTCAAGCAAGAGCCGGCCCCTCTGCCCAAAGAGTGCTGGATCGGGGAACCTACGGACTTCCGAATCTTGCGAATGCACCCGGGACACGTGGCGATCGAGGTGGTCGTGCGGGGCGCGAGCGCACACTCGAGCAAGCCCGACTTGGGGGCCAGCGCAATCAAGGGCATGCAGCGGGTCCTGACCGCCTTGGAGGTGCTCGAGGCGGAGCTGGCCACCGAGAGGCGCCTGGAGAAGTACCTGGACCGACCATACGTGACCTTGAACGCCGGAATGATTCAAGGGGGTTCAGCTGTAAACATGGTGCCCGATGCCTGCACGGTACTGATCGGCTACCGGCCCCTACCAGGCGACCCTCCAGACGACGTGGAGCGGCGTCTGCGTGAGCGACTGATGAACACAAAGATGCCTTCTGGCTGTACTTGGACCCTCCGTCAGGTGCGCGCCACCCCGGCCATGCTCACAAAAGAGGGCATGCCTTTGCAGGGCCTGTTGACCCCCCACTGCTGCGGTGGCGAGCCAGCAGCGGCCAGCTTCGCGACGGACGGCGGAAACTTGGCCGACCTGGGCATCTCCAGCCTGATCTTCGGTCCAGGCTCCATCGACGTGGCCCATGCGCCGGACGAGTACATCGAGATCCAAGCCCTTCAGCGTGCTGTGGGCATGGTCCAGGACGTGGTGCGGGCCCGCTGCTTCTGAGGGGAAGCGGCTAGGCTTCTGCCTGAGCCAGCGCTTCCTGCGCCCGCAGCAGGATCTCAACTTGGAGTGGGTGCTGTCGGTCGGTGATGACGGGGAGACCGCCCACCCAGCTGTCCGTGACCATTCCGACGTGTCCCGCCATGACCAGGGCCGGCAGCGCTCGGGCGCAAGCGAGGACAGGGTCACTCAAATCGACGGCCACCCAGTCGGCGCCCTGCCCCACGCTCCCGTGTCCCAAGTCCTCCCACCCAAGGGCCAGCGCTCCTTGGGTGCTGCCGGCGTCCAACAGCCGAAGGGCCAAGCCATCGGGCTGCTCCGGTGGGGAGAAGACGTTTCGCCGGGCTTGCAGGCCTCGGGCGTGGAGCTCGAGGGCGCGGATCTCCGCGAAGGGATCGATACGCGCATGGGAGTCGCTTCCGATGCAGAGGGGCACACCCTCCAGCTGATCGGCCTGCAGGAAGCCATCTCCCAGATCGAGCTCCGTGGTGGGACAGGCGCAGACCCGAGCCCCCGTCCGGCGCAGGCGGTCCGCATCTCCAGCGCTTGGCCAGGTCATGTGCACCGCGGTGAAACGCTCGTGGAGCAAGCCCACCTCGTCCAAGAGCGCGATGGGGCTCACTTGGTGCTCGTCCTTGCACTGCATGTTCTCGCTGATCTGCTCGGAGACGTGCATGTGCACGCTGCCCTCGTAGGAGGAGAAGGCTTGCAGCCAGCGACGAGAGCACGCCCGCACAGAGTGAGGAGCCAAGCCCACCCGCACCAAGGGATCCCGATTCCTCCCCAAGCGCACCACCGCGTCCATCACCGCGTCCGCATCCCGATCGTAGAAACGCCTCTGCCGCCGGTTCTCTTCTTGCTGAAATCCAGGGCGCTCGTATGCAACCCGCAGCAGGGTGATGCGCAGTCCCACTCGGCGCGCGGCGCGAATGACCCGCTTGGCCAGCTCGTCACGATCCGCGTAGGGCTGGCCGTCTGGGGTGTGGTGCAGGTAGTGGAACTCGCCGACCGTCGTGAACCCTGCGCGCGCCATCTCCAAGAAGGCCAGAGCGGAGACCGCCTCGACCCCATCGGGGTCCAAGCCTGTCGCCAGCCCGTACATGCGCTCGCGCCAGGACCAAAAATCATCCTTGCCAGTTCGCCACTGAACGTGTCCGCGCAGTCCACGTTGGAAGGCGTGACTGTGGGCGTTCACAAAGCCAGGAATCAGCAGTTTTCCGGGCAGATTGACGGTCCCCGTGGCGGGGCGCACGGCCACATTTTGCCCGCCTTGAACCACAACTTCATGGCCATCGAGCAGCCGTCCTCCAGAGAGGAGCGCGCTTGGGCGCAGGATCAGGCTATGCTTGGGGTCGGTACCGGCGGAGGACGAGCTCATGCCACGCGCATATCCCGGCGAGGATTTGGTCGACCGACTCTTCGATCGTGAAGAGGACGGTCTGAAGCGGATCTCCGTTCCTGGCGGAGGAGAGGCCTTCACGGGTCCAGCCGCCACAAGCGCCTTGAAGGCCCTTGGCGGCGAGGCCATGACGGTGGACAACACCATCATCGTGCCCGAGGACTTTGATCCCACCCGCCCCGAGCACATGGCGCTCTACGCCCATGAGCAGTACCACGTCGAACACGGCCGGGACGGCGAGCTCTCCCACGCCATTCACGACGCGGAAGAGGTGGCAGCGCGGGCCGTTGAACGCATGGTGCTCCACCGCATGTCCGGCGGAGAACGTGGGGTTGCCCCAGGTGCCGGCAACAAGGACGGCGCGGCTCCGGAAGACTCCGGCGGCGCCACCAGCGACCACGACCCCTCGGCCGAGTCCAAGCCCTCCAGCCTGGACTCCGACCCGGATCCCGTCGGCGGCTACTGGGCCATGCGCAAGATGGGCATGAGCCACATGGACGTGGTCGACAAGCTCGCCCGAGACGTCGTCTCCACCGTGGACGATGCGAAGTCTGCGTCTCTGGGCCGATTCGCCGACCTGAAAAAATCGATCTGAGGGCACATGGCCACAGTCTTTGAAGAGCTCGCTCGGCGGCTACGGCGCACCGACCTGCTCCTTCTGCGCGCAGTCCGACGTCAGCGCGCCCGTCCAGCCATGCGCGCCAAGGGCCAGTTCTGGGGCTCGGTGATCACCGACGACGAAGTCGACGCTCTGCTGCGCGCCCACGGCGAGATCGACTACCCAGCCCAGTCCGATGGTCTGGACGCCGCGATCGCAGCCAGCGAGGCCTTGCGGGACGCTCCGGGTGGCCGAATGACACGCCTGCGCGAGGCCTTTGATCTGGGAGGGGACGACGCAGACCTGGTGCTGCTCTCCTTGGCTCCGGAGATCAGCGCCGGCTACTCCAAGATCTTCGCCTACCTAAACGACAACTTGAACCTTGGTTTCTTGACGGTCGACTTGGCCACCCGCGTGCTGCGCACAGAGCGCCTACACCGCTTGGCCCTCCAGTCCCGTCTGATGTCCAGCTCCCCGCTGATTCAAAACCGACTGCTCTTACTCTACCCAGAAGAGGGGGCCGAGACCCACACGGCCCGCCGTGTCCATCCCTCCTCACGCCTGCTGCGCTGGTTGCTGGAGGAGGAGGAGTTGCCCAAGTCGGCGGGCTTCACGCCCATCGATACCCGCCGAGAGCCCTTCATCCCTGGCAGCGTGACGGCGCGCTTGGATGAGCTGGAAGGAGGATTGGATCAGCCCCACACCTACGTGATTGTCGGCGCAAGCACCGGCTCCCGCGAAGGGGTGGCCATGGCCATCGCCCGCCGCTGCAACCGGCCCCTGGTGCGCGTCGACCTCGAGCGCTGTGTGGAGTACCTGGACCAACCCTGGGACCTGGTGCGGGAGCTGAAGCTCTCTCGGGCCCTGCCCATTCTGGTCAACGTCGTCGAGGCCCAAGACGACCCGGCCCAACGCCTCAAGCTCATCGCTCTGGGCAGCGCTGTGGCCTCGCTCCCCTGCCCTGTTCTGGTCGGCGCCGCAGACCGACGTTCCGTGAGCACGCTCCTGGGCTCAGACCGGGCATCGGTCACCATCCTCTGCGGCAAGTCCACCTTCCCCGAGCGGGTGAACGCCTGGAGCAGCGCTCTAGGCGAGAAGAACTGGGACACGTCGGTCGCCTCCGATATTGCCGAGCGTTTCTACTCTATCGGTGGAACAACCATCTCCAAGGTCCTGGACCGAGCCGAAGCCGAGTCCGGTGGCAAGCAGCCCAAACAAGAGACCCTCTGGGCCGCTGCACGAGAAGGAAGTCGCCCAGAGTTCCGCGGCATGGCCCAACACGTGGTGCCTCGCTACGACTGGGAAGACCTGATCTTGGACCCCAAGATCAAGGGGCAACTCCAGGGCTTGGTGGACTACCTGGAGCATCAGGAGACCGTCTTTCACCGCTGGGGAGCACGAGACATCCGCGCCCGCGGCTACGGCATCAAGGCCCTGTTCTCAGGTGGGCCGGGTACCGGTAAGACGATGGCCGCCGAGGTCATCGCAGGACGCTTGGGTCTGGACCTCTTCAAGGTCGACCTCTCCCAGGTCATCTCCCGATGGGTGGGTGAGACGGAGAAGAACCTGAAGGAGATCTTCGACGCCGCAGAAGGCGGAACGGCCGTCATTCTCTTTGACGAGGCCGACTCGCTCTTCGGTTCCCGTGGCGAGGTCAAGCAGGCCCAGGATCGCTTCGCCAACCAGGAAGTCAGCTTCCTGCTCCAACGCCTCGAGGTCTTCGAAGGCGCGGCCATCCTGACCACCAACCTGCAGGAGAACATCGACGAGGCCTTCCTGCGTCGCTTCGGCGCGGTGGTCGAGTTCCCCATGCCCAACGCCGATCAGCGCCTGAAGCTCTGGACCCGCGCCCTACCCAAGGGGGCCCCAAAGGGCGACGATCTGCAGTTGGAATACATCGCCGACCAGTTCGTCCTGAGCGGCGGACCCATCATCAATGCAGGCATTCAAGCTTGCATTCTAGCCGCGACCGAGGGCACCAAGGTCTGCCAGCGCCACGTGGTGCGTGCCGTCGGCATGGAGACCATCAAGATGGGCAAGCAGGTCAACCGGGTGCACTTCGGAGACTTCTGGGAAGAGGTCGCCGACCTGCTTTAGGAAGCGCGGGCTGGGTGCTTCCATGCAGCCGCAAAACCCATGGCGGCCATCACCAAGAACATGCCCGGTGCCAGCGCAGGCGAGGCGCCCAAGATGGCCTCGGTCAGCAGCTCCACGGTGGATGCAGCAGGGCGGATCTCGGCCTCGAAGGCGTAGTTGTGCTCCAAGTGCTCCCAGATCCCAAAGAGCCCACCGGCAGCGACCAAGACCATCGCGCCTTGGAGGGCACGCAGGGTCTTCTTGGAGGGGGCGAGCCAGAGTCCCAAGGCGCTCACCGTGCCCAGCGCTGCGAGCCCGAAGGGCACCCACTGCACCGGTGAAGCGGTGTGCCCGCCCAAGGCCAGCTCAGCACAGGCCCCAAGCGCGCTGGCGCACACCAGGCCCAGAAAGGCCCGGCGCAACCCCAGCTCGACGGGGCTCATGGAGTCAGCATCGCCTTGGCGCCGGGGTAGTCGGCCTCAGCCACAACTTCCACCAGAGCGTTCAAGAAGGCGTCCCGGTCTGCATAGGGCCGCTTGGCGATCAGCTCCTCGGCCTCGGCCAAGGAGACTCCCGAGAGCTGGGCCATGGTCTGGGCGTCACAGGCGTTGGGGTCCACGGGTACGAAGACGTTGCGCTCGTACTGGGCGATGGTTGGCGCATCGACGTACTTGCCCATCTCCTTGCGGAACTGCGCGATGGAGACGTAGGGCCGGTACTCCTCGAACTCGTGAACCATCTTGTCGCCAATCCCTGGAACGCCAGCCTTGATCTGCTCTTTGGTGGCGGTGTTCAGGTTGACGGTTGGGGCAGGCACAAAGGCCGCGGCAGCCTCTGCTTCTGCGGCCGCATCTGCCTCAGCCATGGACAAGGCCTCATCGATGACGGCCTGCTCCTCCTCTGAGGGCACCTCCGCAGCCGCTTCAGGAGCGGGCGCTTCAGGGGTTTCAGTGCAGGCCGTTCCCAGCAGCAAAGCAAAGGAGGCGATTGGAAGCAGTCGACGCAGCATGGTGGTCCTCTTGAAAGTCGATATCAATTAGTCCGACTTTGGCCAGCCTGCCAGCTACTTGGCCCAGTCGTAGGCATCAAAGGTCTCGACCCGCTGCAGCACAACCCGCTGGTTGAGGTAGTCGCTGTTGAAGACCTTGGTCAGGTTCTGTGCGGTGGGAACACCGGTGAGCACCTGCTCGTTGCGCACCATCTGACCTGTGGCGGTGTCAAAGACACCCTGGCCGCTGAGCATCAAGGAGACGGTGTTGTCGGCTCCATTCTCCACATCAGCGCCGGCGATGGTGACGGCCTCTCCTGCGCTCATGAAGGTCATCAAGCTGCCCTCGGTCGAGGCCACCTCGTGCATCAGGCGAACGCCGCCAGCCGTGCCGCTGGTGCTGAGGAGCTGCATCGCAATGGGAGATCCCTTCTGCTTCCACGCCTCGCTGGTGTCGCCGTCCTTGGGGAACTGGATGTCCAGGGGCGCGAGCAAGCGGGTCGCCAGCTGACGCTGACGCTCGATGACGCTGGCCTCGCGGGAGGTGGTGCGCTCTGGGCCTTCCAGGTCGACACGCTTGATGCGGCCGGAGGTGTCGATCTCCATGACCAGGGAGGAGCTCTCGTAGGTCTCCTCATACTCGGCGAAGACCGCGTTCAGCATTTCCTGCTTCTTGGAGTCTACGGCCACGCCGCTTAGCTTGGCGTGGTCGATCTCACAGGTGACCTCGATGAGCTTCTTGCCCTGCCCCACGCAGGAGAAGGCCAGCTTCATGTCGAACTCGCCGCCACGTGCCTCGTTGTTCTCACGGGCTAGGAACCACAGCGGGAAGCCGGCCACCATGGTCATCTCGCTGACATAACGGACGGGCGTTTCACTCCACTGCCACTGTGGTGTGGGGGCTTGAGCCTCGGCGCTTGCCAGAAGAAGAAGGAGCATGTGTGCCTCGTTTGGACCCTAAACCCCCCAGGGTTGGGCCGAATGCCATGTGTGGGAATCGACTAAAAGCTGGACTGGAATCCAACCCGAAGGCCGCCGTTTACCAGGGTGGTGTCGGCCGGGAAGACCCCAGAGTCTTGCCAACTCTGTAGGGGCTCACTGGTCCAACCGTGCAGCGTGACCTTGAACCAGTTGCCAGTACCCATGGGGATACCCATGGTCACTCGGCCACCGTAGCCTTGCCAGCCCGGAGAGAAAAAGCCGTAGTTGCCGGCCAGCAACAAGGTCGGACGACCCTGTTGGTTCGGCCGCAGCACGTAGATGCCCAAGCCGCCGTAAGCTTTGACGTAGATGGGGATGTCCAGGTTCTCGCTGGCGCTCAGCTGCCCTTCCACGCCATACGCCAAGCTGCGGGTCGGCGTGATGTTGACCTCTGCCCCACCGACGATGGCCAGGTTGTAGATGCCCAGCTCCATGTCGAAGGCGCCCTGGGCTGCAGGGGCGAAGAGCATGGTGCCGTTGTTGTTCGGCTCGTTGGGGTCGGTAAACCGGAAGGCCGCTGTGCCTACGCCACCACCGCCAACTTCAGCGCCGAGCGTGAAGGTCACGACCTGGGGCTTGTGCAGCACCGCGTTGTCCGAGAAGGGCACCACGGAGACCTTGCCCTCGGGGTCCAGGCTCGCCAAGTAGACGGGCGCGCCAGGGTGCTGCTGGGAGAGCTGCTCAATGGCCGTAGAGACGTCCTCTGGCAGTCCATCGGAGGCCCCGACACTGACCCGGCGGTCTGCCTGCGCCAGCTCGCGGTCGTCAACCAACCGAGGCATCTCCACCGGTGTACCCGGGAAGATGTCCACCTCGCCGCGGCCTGTGATGAGGCCGTCTACGACGACATGGACCCAGTGGTGACCCGGCGAGAGTTCAACCTTGCCGCCAAGAATCTCAGTAGGGCGACCATCGACCACCAACTGAGTGCCGTCGGGCAGCTCGCCGGTCATCAGCGAGCCCTTGGCCATCGAAGGCAAAGCCTCCACGAGGGAGAGCAGGTCCTTGTAGGAGCTTCCAGTACGCACATCGGAGCGAACCCAAGACCGGTCAGGCTCCAGGACTGCGGCGCTGAGCAACGCCTTGTTGGCCACCATGCCGGGGAGCTCCAGGCGCAGGTCCTGGGCGTCTCCAGAGTTTGCCAAGTCCGCCTCTGAGAAGGCCAAATCCACCGCGGCGCCAAGCAAGGTCAACGCGGCCACCACTTGGGCACGGTCCTCCTCGTTTCGAATCACGGAGATGGGCTCCAAGGCTGCCGTCAGCTCCTGAGCGATGGAGAGCTCCACATCGAACTCGTCGAAGCGCTCATTGCTGCCCTCGATGGCCCGGGCCAGATCCGCATAGGCGCGGGTGTCAGAGTCCTGCCAAGGAGAGGGAGGAAACGCGAGGTTTGCCCCCGTGTACTGCTGAGGTTCTCCACCGGAGAGACGCGCGACCTTGCGGACGAGCTTCTCCTCGGGGAGGGTGGCCTCGACCCAGATCACAACGGGCGCAGGCTGGGCCTGCTGTTGTGCTTGGGCGGGCGCGGCGAGCCAAGGGAGAAGAAGCAGCATGTTCAAACTCAAAAGGTAGTCCCCACGCCAGCGGTGAAGCCAAAGACCGGGAAGGCCGTCTGGCTCTGCTGGATGGAGTCGGCCAGTGGAAGGGCGACACCGCCGCGGAGGTCAAAGTCGACCATTGGGCGAACCCGGTCGCCGGCCTGGAGGGCGTCGATGGGCGGCTGCCAGGAGTAGCCAAAGTGTGCGGTGGTGGAGACCGCGTGGGGTGTGTTCAGCCCGCCGACCCGCAAGGCGAAGCGTGGCCCGAAGCCCAGGGCCGCGTCGCGACCCACCAGAACCCCGACGGAACCGTAGATGTTCCGCTGCCAGAATCGGTAGTGGAGCGCCACCGGCTTGGGCTCCTCTTCGACGCCACTGTCGACCACACGAATCTCTCCATCCGCGTACGGACCGGCGTGACTAGGCGTGCGGTAGAGCTCGGTCCAGGCCCCGTCATTGGAGAGGTTGTAGGCGTGCTCGATGCCAAAGCCCACCATCAAGCGAGAGAAGTGCCCACGCAGCGCGAAGTCCAGTGGCAGCCCCCCAGCGTTGAGGTCGTAGTCGGCGCTGACGAAGGTCAAGGGGTCATCGACCAAGCCTTGGTCTTCAATGTCCGGACCGATGCTGACTGAAGCACCGTTGTAGAGGATGCCTGAGCTCATCGTGGCGGCGAAGCGCACGGGGTAGCCATCTCCGGCTCCGCCGACCCGCTGGAGCGTGCCGGAAGTGCGCTCGTAGCGCCAAATGAAGACCTTGTTTGGGTTTCCGTAGCGCGGCACCGCGATGTAGATCTCAGCGGAGCCATGCAGCTTGGCGTAAATGGCCAAGAAGTTCAGGATGTCGCCGTCGAGCTCTGGGCTGCACTCATTGGGGTGCAGCATGAGCTGGTCGATGAAGTCGATGCCCATCTTCTTACGGGCGTCGTTCCGAACGAAGTAGGCCTTGTCCTCGAACTTGTCTACGACGAGCTGATCAGAGAGGGAATGCCCGGTGTCCTTGCGCTTCATGTAGATGTCGAGACGGCCCAGGGGGACCAGAACCTGTCCCTCTTCGTCCACTTCCACCGGCAAGCCGTTCAGGAAGACCTCGTACTCCTCATCGAAGGTCTCCTTGTCGAAGAAGTCCTCCAGCTCAAAGTCGATGGGGAAAGTCGGAAATGCACCGTCCTGCAGCTCGGTGAGGTAGTAGTTCACCATGCCCTTGACCTCTTGGTTGGTCAGGGTGGAGAGCAGGCTGGGGTCCTGGAGCGCCATCGTGGCCGCCAGGTAGTGGTAGTAGTTGACCGAGCGGTCGCCGATGTTCTCGTAGAAGGGCGGACCGCCGTCATCGGAGTTCTCGGCCGCGTAGCCGATCATGGTGTAGAGCAGGAAGACAGGCTCCCGCTGCTCCACCTTCTCCATGAACCAGATCAGGTCCTCTTTTCTTCGGAGTTCCTTGCCGCGCAGCCCCCACTCTCCGGGGCTCAGGTCGTTCCAAGAAAGCTTTGAGGTGTCCTCGGCGGCCTGTCGCACCAGCTCCAGGTTGCCATCTGGCACGCGGGCCGGCTGGTCCACAGGCTTAATGGCGCGGTCTGGGAACTTGCGTCCGTTCTGGTACAGGTCCACCGAGGGGAAGAAGAGTCCATCGGCACGGTCGATGCGGCTGCGCACATTGCGCTGGATGGTCTCGTCTTGGTAGTCCACGCTGGTGTCAGGCCACTTCAGGACCACAACACGCGCCGCCTTGTCCTTCCGCTTTTGAGCCGCAGCCTTTTCCGCGTCCGAGATCTCCTCGACTTGCTCTTCCTTCTTCTCTCCAAAGAGAGGCGCGGCAGGTTCAACGAGGGCGCCTTCTGGGCCGGAGGCAGAGGCCTGCACGGGACTGGAGAAGAAGGCAATCAGAAGGGCGAAGACGTACATCGCGGCTCTCGGGGTGAAGCGCAGCTTAGCGCAGGGGCTCCAAGCGAGCACCCAAGCTGGGGTGGACAGGCGGGTTTGAAGAAACCCCTAGCGGCAGTTGGCCGTGCCTCCATCGATGCTGCAAGACACTGCGCGGCCGCCACCCACGTTGTTGAAGACGGCCTTGGCTCCATGACCGGAGAAGGTCAGCTTGCAGCCGCTGCTGGGGACGTTGCTAAAGTTGGCCTTGCCGCCTGAGATGGAGCGCCGGTCTCGGGTTCCATCGCTACAGTCCAGGTTTACCTTGGTCGGAGGACCGGTGACCTTGATCGACAGACTCCCTGAGGGGGTCTTGGGTTTGGTGGTCGTGCTGCCGCCAGTGCTCGTGGTCGTTCCGGTGCGCTGGCCACCCTTGGACTTGCTGCCGGATTTGCTGACCGGCTTGGCCGCCGGGGCATCTCCACCCGTGTCTGAACTTCGTTCGACCTCTGCAACCACGGGCTTGCTCGTGGTGCCCGTGATGGGCTTCTGGTCGCTGCCAGCGACGATGGGGTCCCCGCGTCCGGAGTCACTGTCCTTGTTCCAACTTCCCCAGACGGCGAAGAAGGTCGCTACGCCCAAGAGCGCAAACATGCCAAGGATGATGAAGGCCACGCGCTTGGACTCTGTGCGCCCCGAGTCATTGGCCGGGGGCGGAACCGGAGCCCCACCTGCGGGGCCCTGTGGAGAGACTGGACCGCCAGCTTTGTACTCCGCAACGGGCCCTTGCGCGATGGGCGAACCAACCGCCACCGGGCCGGCCGCAACGGGCCCACCCACCGGCGCCATTGGCCGCGGTGCCGCCGCAGGCGCTGCCACCACTGGCGATGGCGCCACTGGAGCTGCAGAAGGCGCAGGCCGTGCGGCCTCTTTGAGCTGCGGGATGGCAAAGAAAGCGGTCGCGCTGCCCTCGTCCGCGCCCAGAGCGTCGCCGAAGCCCTCGTCCAAATCCACAAACTCCAGCATGCCGGCATCTTGTGGGCTGCGGTTCCCAACTCCCGCTCCAGAAGTCGTCGCTGCGCGCGGCGGTGCCTGACGGGGAGTGGGCCGAGGGGGCGCTGGAGGGCGCTTGCGGGGCGCAGGATGTCCCTGTGTGGCCGGAGGCCCTTGTGGAGCGGCAGCTTCCTGTCGCTGCTGCCCCCGCCATGTAGACGGCTTCTCGGCAGCCCGTCGGGCCTGCGCATCACGCGCCATAGAAGCACGCAAGCGCTCCTCCATGGTCATGCGTTTCTTGGAGCCCGAGCTGGATGCCCCGCCGCTACGGGATGAACGACTGGTGCGCGCACCCGAGGCCCCTGGAGGGGCATCTGGATCCGGCGCTGCGGGCAAGTCGTAGATGCTGCCGAAGAAGAACTCGCAGAACTCCCCCAGGTAGCTGCCACGGTCCCGGTAGAGCTGGCGACGCAGGTCAACCAAGAGATCCTGGCCGGTCTGGTAACGAGTGTTCGGATTGGCCTGGAGCAAGCGCGCGATGATGGGGCCCACACCGGGCAGCTTGACCTCGAGCTCCTGAACTTGCTGGTGCAGCGCGCCACGCTCGATGGCATCGAAGATCTCGCCCATTGGGTCGCGGCTGTTCGCCGAGACGGTGTAGGCCGGCTTGTTCATGAAGAGCTCGTAGGCGATCAAGCCCAGCGAGAAGAGGTCGCTGCGGTGGTCCACCAGCTGCCCGGAGGCTTGCTCGGGCGACATGTAGACCGGAGTGCCCTTGATGCGGTCGTTGGTCTCTGGCGCGTACTCACCGTTGTCCACGCGGGCCAGACCGAAGTCCAGGATCTTCACCTCCCCGCGGGGGGTGACCATGATGTTCTCGGGCTTGAGATCCCGGTGCACCAGCTGAAGGGCTTCGCCATTGTCAGAGGGTGTCGTCCACGCCTGGTAGAGCGCGTCTGCCAGCTCGCAGACCATCTCGATGGCCGCCTCTGTGAACACCTGCTCCCGCGCCCGAAGACACTCGTCCAGAAGCTGCCGCAGAGTCACGCCGTGAACGTGCTCCATCACCACCGCGTTCTCGTCCTTGAGGAACTCAAAGACCCGCACGATGCCGCGGTGCTTGACCTCGTCTAAGAGCTCAAACTCACGAACGAGCAGCTCCCGATGGTGCGGATCGGCCCGGTGCAATTGCTTGATGGCAACCATGCGCCGTTTGCCAGCGCTGAGGCCGCGTCCAGGGACCTCGCCCACGCCGACAAAGACCTGGCCGAACTGGCCAGAGCCCAGCTCGCGAAGGATCTCGTAGTTCCGGATGTAGCGGCTCAAGGCGCTCCCCTGGCGTTGGTGTGCACCAGTCTAACGTGCGGCGGGCCCGATCTCTTACCCCTTGGGTCCACCACGGGGCTTGCGACGGCCAGCCGCGATGCGCCGAATGTTGAAGAGCGCAGCTCCCAGAAAGGTTGCGCTGACCAGCATTCCAAGCACCGTCATGACCACGCTGGCGGTGCGCCGGTATGGCACCGGCTCCACCCACCCGCGCAGCTCGGGATCCGAGGACAACTTGCCAGAGGGGGGGTCCAGCCAAGCGCTGGGCTGAATGGCGACGGTGCTCTCGCCCTGGGAGAAAGCCGTCAGCCGCACCTTGGTCACAAACTCACGCCGAAGGTAGGCAGGGTCAACCTGATAGCGTAGCTCAAACCAACGATACCGCGTGGCCGCAGCGTCCTGAAAGGCCTTGCCCAAGCCCTTTGAACCGCGGCTCACGTAGGCAAATCCACCACCGTGCCGCGCGATCCACTCCAGGCTCACCCGGTCGATGCCCTCGCGCTCCAAGCCACCGTCGATGGTGCGTTTGGCATAGCGGCCACAGAGATCCTGGGGTTCCACCTTGGTCTTGCCAGCCTGAACGCCGCGAATCTGTTGGTCCAGGCCCGGCAGGCCGTCTCCCAGACCAACGGCGTAGACCAGGGGCAAGCTCATCGGATCCTGCGTGGCCAGATCCCGGGCTCCCTCCAGGTGCTCCAGAAGGTCGCTGAGACGGCGCGCGTTGTCCGCGCAACGGTCGTTGCCCTTCTCATTGTTGAACCCATCGGTGAGCACCACGATGACGGGCTGGGCCTGCTCCCGCGCCAAGAACTGGGCGATCTCAGGTTGCTGCAACAGCTCACCGCTGGCATAGCGCACCGCACCATAGAGATGGGTGTAGCCACGCAAGGGCTCGAGCTGACTGACCAGCTTGTCGTAGTGTTTGGGCCCCTTGACCACCCGGAGGTTGGGTCCAACAGGCTGTGGGTCCCCACTCGAGAAGTTCAGCAGAACCACCCCGTTCTCGCTGCCGGCGGGAAGAAAGCGGTCCACGACCGCAGGGTCCCGAAGAGCCTTGCGCACGCGCTCGATACGAGAGAGTGCCTTGCCGTCATCCTCCAACATCGAGCCTGAGCCATCGATGACGAGGATGAAGAGCTGGGGGTTGTCCACGGGGTCGTGGGGAATGACCTGAACCCGGGAGTCCGCGTTGGTGCCCACCTCAAAGCCGTTGTGAAACACCGCCAGGTGCTCCCGCGTGACCGGTAGTGCCACCGCACCACCAGAGAGGGTGAAGCGCATCGAGAGGCGCACCTGCCCCGAGGCACGGTCGATGTACGGCATGCAGCGGTCAAAGTCGACGTTGGCGTTGTTGCAGTCCCGCTCATCGGTGAACAGGTCGATCTGAAGCTGGCTGCCATCGGCAGGAATGTGCTCGCTGATGCGGAACGTGCTGCCGGCGACCGGCTCCACAGGGGTGTCCTTGCCGGCGCCGCCAATGGCCGCACCGCGCCCGCTGTCCCCACAGCCAAGGAGCAGCGCCAGGATTGCCGCGAGCACTACTTCTCCTCCTTTGGCAGGAGGATGAACTCGACCACGCCGCCGTGATCTCCCTGACCCACCTCAAGGCGGTCCCCGGAGCTCAGTCGGGTCTCCAGCGGCGCCGGACGCCGGGGGTCATAGCGCAGGTCCAACTTCTCGAAGAGGCGGCGCACAACGGTGGGCGAGATGGACAGACCTCGGGCGCGGTACACCTCTTTCCCGTCGTAGGAGATCGAGACGTGAAGCTTCCGGACCGCTCCCGGCTCGGAATCAACATAAGGCCCCAACCTCATATCGAGACCACGAGGATAGCTGCCGATGAAGCGTTCTTTTGCTCCGCCGCTCAGGGCATCAACGGGGATGCGGTGACCGAATCGGTAGGGGGTCAGCACGCGAATCCAGCCCGCGTAGAGGTTCTCTGGAATGCCCCAGGCCAGCAGCCCAAAGGTGCCGCCTAGTGCCATCGCCCCCAGTGCCCCTGCCAAGTACAGGTCGTGCAGCAGGCTGTTGGCTGCGTGCCAGGCCGCCGCTCCAGCCAGACCGGAGGCGAAGCCCGCGCCGACGTGCTCAAAGAAGCCGGCCCCCTTTCGCGCAAAGAGGCAGCCGATGGCGGTGGAGGACCCCACCATCAAGAAGGCGCCCAGGCGGAAGCGCAGGCTGACAAGGGAGTCATCTCCAGCCTCCGGACCGAAGATCTGGGGCAGGACCAAGCTGTGCCAGAGGAAAAACCAGAGCAGCGAGAAGCCTCCGGAGAGTCCCGCCGCGATGGCGGTGCGGGGGATGCGCTTGAAGAGCGGCTCCCGGCGCAGCGAGCCTTCCGCCCAGAGGGAAGCTGCGGCAGTGGATGCGCTGATGCACACCAAGAACAAAGCCCCGTCCCAGATCGGCGCCCAAAAGGGGCCCACCACCACCATGTAGGAGAGCAGCGCCCACCACGCGAGCAGGGCCGCCCCACCTGTCACCAGCGCCACCTGAACATGGCGCAGGGCGTTGTAGGGGATCAGGAAGATGTTCACCGGCGCACGCTACCGCAGTCGGCCCACGCTTCGCCCTTGCGCGTCCCTGCGCCCCCGGGGTGGCCCCGCGCCTGATAGCCTTGCGGCGTGGACGAACTCGCCCTTTATCTAAGACTGGCCCCCGAGTTTGGTGGGACGCGCTTTGGACCCTTCGAAGGGGCTGAGGTGCGCCTTGGCACGGACAAGGACAACAACGACATCGTCTTGGCCGCCAGCCTGGGTGTCTTTGAGTCCCACCTGCGCATCCTCCGCCAGGGACCCCAGGACCTCATCCTGGCGCCGGTGGACCGCTCCGCCCCCGTCTTTTTGTACAGCGGTGGACGCGGACGCCCCAAGCAGGTCACCTCCGCCGTCGCCATCAAGAGCGGCGATGCCATCGCCTTGGTCACCGAGAAGGGCCCGCGCTTCATCATCGAGCTGGACGAGCTGCCCGAGGAGATGCAGAAGGAGCGCGAAGAGGCACGACGGGGTGGCGGCGGCGGCGGACGCTTTGGGCGCTACGGCAAGAAGCTCAGCGGCGAGAAGTTCAAGCAAGAGGGCAAGCGGCAGGTCTGGACCCGCCTCCTCACCACAGGCCCCGGTCAGTTCCTCCAACGGGGCTACACCTTCGTGGCCTCGGGACAGATCTTCCTGCCCCGAAACATCATCATGATCGTCGCAGCCGGCTTTGCTGTGGGTGGTGGCTGGATCTTCGGCGGCGCACAGGGTTGCAAGTCCCGAGGACTCAAGAAGGACGTGGGGACCTGGTCACGAAAGTACGAAGACTGCGAGGCCAGAGTGGCCATCACCTCCAATGACCGCAAGCCCGAGGAGATGGAGTTCTCCGCCCTGGCCGGCCAGATCATCGGCTTCAGTGGCGTGACCGATGCCCTTCAAAAAGAGGACGCCCTTCTGGCGATGGTGCGCACCGCAGCGACGGACATCACAAAAAACATCGACGACTACCCCATCACCAATCCCACGGCGAAGCACCCTTACTTCGACATGCGGGAGGCCCTGATGGCCCTGGACATGGAGCCCATCGCCGCCAGCCTCTTGGCCTATGCCGCGACCACCCGCCCGGACCAGATGGGCTTCTCTCAGGTGCCCGATGCGAGCGGCAAGCCCATGTGCGGGCGGGGCCCCATGCATGTGACCTACCGCCAGGCGCGCCAACTCGGCTTGGTGCCCACCTTGGATGCATTGATCACCAAGAACCCCGCCGAGTTCCTTGAGCCCAGCGGCGAGGCTCTGCGCATCGAGGCGCTCGGCAACACCGCTTTGGCGGCAGGCGAGGCGGCGTGGCTGGAGCCGGGCATGAGCGTGGTGGCCATGGCGGCCAAGCTCGACAATGGGAACACCTGCCTCTACGTCGACTCCGAGGAAGGCGATGACCGCAGCCGTCGGGCCAAGCTCGCCAACGCCATTGAGCGTGCCGTTCGGCCAGAGAAGGACGGCATGCCCCTGGAGGAGGAGAACCACTACCCCCTGGCAGCCGTGGCCATGTTCTACGCCCACGACATGACGGTCATCAACTGGGAGGAGCGGGGTGCAGCACTGCCCATGGCCGAGGGCATTGGTCCGGCCCTCAAGCCCCACGCCGCCGAGGGCCAGTGGGTCATGGAGCGCACCGCCGAGGTCATCGCACGCTCCGTGGTCATCCCTTGCCACGCCATGCTCTCCAACAAGAACCTGCAGGACGTGGAGGAGGCTTACGGCAGCCAGCCCGATGTCATCGACTGCTTGGTCCTGAACTGGAAGCTCAACAACGAGTGAGCCCCCACGCCTGGGTCCTATCGCTTGCGCCCGTGGGCCTCTCGCCGGGCCGCATCGTCCACGACGAACTCCATCTGAGCCAGCTCGTCCTCGAGGGAGCCACCGGCCAGTGCGCTGCGGGCGTTGAGAATGGACTCCAGCTCCTCGCTGGTCGCAGGTGCCCGTCGCTCTATCTCGCGTGTCCCGACAACGAAGTTGCCCAGGGCCTGGTTGGAGCGCCGAATCTGCTCGATGAAGGAGTGGAGGAGGGTCTCGTTCCATACGCGCCAGGCCTCGCCATCCAATGCCCGGCTGGCCGCAGGGTTGATCTCGTAGAGCCACCCCGGCTTCGAGGCAACACAGGACGCCGTCCGGGTTGAGTTGGAGCTCTGCAGACCGTTGTGCCCAAAGAGATCGCCAACCGGAATCGTCGCCAGGTACTCGGCGCGCTCGCCACCGACGTTCCGGATGATGTCAATCCCTCCTTGGGCCACGACCCAAGCGGCATTGACCGTCTCCCCCTCCAGACAGATCACCTCACCTTGTTCAACCGCCCGTTCCTGAAATTGGCCGGCGATGGTCCGAAGCGCAGACTCGGAGACGCCACGCATCGTGGGGCGTCGGCGAAGAAGCGGGACCAAACGGGGGCAGCGGGTGCTGGGGCCACCGGGCACCAGCGTGCGCCACATGCGCGCCAAACCACCGCGTTCCTGGCGAACGGGCCGCTCAACGCCCCCTGGGGCCAGCTTGGCCAGAGCCGTCGTTGTGGACCGGATTCTGTCCGAGAGCAGGCGAACGCAGTCCTGCAGGATCGCGTCGTAGACCTGCTCATGGTTCTTTCGCATCTGCTCCAAGGCAGCACGCGTGAACAGCACCACCTTGCAGTCCCCATCACTCACCAGATCCGCTGTGCGTCGGCCTTCGCTAAAGAAGGCCCCTGCCTCCCCGAAGACCTCGCCGCGGCGCACGGTGCTCAGGTGCTGCCCTTCCATGCGGGCCCGGAGCCTGCCACTGACCAGAATGCCGAGTCGATCCCCAGGGTCTCCCACCGACCATAGGCGCTTTCCAGAAGGCACCCGAACCGGACGAAGAAGAGGTTGTACCGCACGAAGCGCCTCTGCTGGAACGCGGCGGAAGAGAGCGAAGTGCATCAACTGTTCAACGGGATGTGCCATTGCATATTGCTAACATTCTTCGCCCAGGGTCAGTATTACACCCGGCAACACTTGAACGCTTTGACGGCGATCCGATGAGCAGCCCATGGCCGTTTCCATCGCTACCCGTCCGCGCACCCAGACCGAGCGTCAAGCTCTGGCCCAGGTGCTGATCAGCTCCCCTGCATCCATCGGAATCGCCCACGCGGACGATGGGTGGGCTGCCGCCGCTCTGAGCATGTCGGGCAGGAGGGTCTGTTGGCAGAGCAGCGCCTCCTCTAGGCCGGCGACGAACTTGTTGGCGTCCTTGAACTTGCCCGAACTGAGCTTCGAGTCCGCGCCAGTTCAGCTGGATGCAAAGCTGCGGCTGGAGGGAAAGCGACCCGCTGGACTGAGCGCCCTTCCCCATGTCGACGGGCCGCTCACATCCGTCGTGCTGTGCACCTTCAATCGACTGCCGCTCCTCCAGCAGGCAGTGGAGAGCGTTCGCGCTCAGTCAGCCCCCGTCGAGCTCATCGTGATCGACGATGGCAGCACCGATGGAACCCACCGGTGGCTCAAGACCCAGAGAGATCTCCGGGTGTTCACCCACGAGCGAAACCAAGGCAAGGTTGCCGCTCTGGCCACCGGATTGCAGCACGTACAAGGCGAGTACACCCTCGTCTTTGACGACGACGACTTGCTGCTTCCTGGCGCTGTGCAAGCCCTGGCCACCACCCTGGAGGCCTGCCCCTCCCTGACCGGCGTCTTTGGCGACAGCATTCTGTTCTCAGAGACGGAGATCCACAGCTACCGCCCCGCACTCCGTGTCCCACCACAGGTCATGCGCCGCGCGGCCCTGGCCCAGATTCCCGGTCTGAGCGGCGCCTTCTTGGTTCGCAGCAGCATCTGGGAAGAGGTCGGCGCCTTCGACCCCCGCCTCAGCCGCGGCGAAGACATGGACATGTTCCAGCGCGTGGCCCGCGTGGGCGACGTGGAGGCTCTGCCCCTTCCCACGCTCTACTGCCGCTTGCACGACGGAGAGAAACAGGGCGGCAGCAGCCCACAGAAGGCAGCCTCACGCATTCGCCCGGTCTTCGTCGAGCGCTGGCGCACCCACCGCGCGAAGGCGGCCAGAGAAGAAGGCTTCTCTTGGGCCTTGGGCTTGCACAAACGCGGCCTGACCCCCGAAGCCCACATCGAGCTGGCCAGGTGGCCGACGCCCGACACCCCTGCAGAAGCTTGGGCCAGAGGCCACATCGGCGCCCAGAGCACCCCCGTAGTGACCGAGGGAGAGCTGGTCGTCGTGGACGATGGGGACCCCGGCGCCCTCGAGGCCTGCTTGGACCGCCACAGCCGCAGGGAGCTGCGCCTCTGGGTGAATCTCGAGGTCCCCAGAGAGCCGATTGGACAGGTGCGATTGCACTGGGACGGCAACTACGCGGCACAAGAGCGCTTGGAGCAATGGCTGGACACCACAGCCCCGGTGCACCTCCGCCTGAGCTCCTCGCCAGAGTGGAGTCCGCCTGCAATCGAAGACCTGAGCCTGCTGCCTCCGCTCCCCGCCGCCGACGCCCTCTTGGTCTTGGGCGCCGCGATGGACTGGCCGGCACCATCCCTACTGCGCCGTGGGATCGGACCAATGGGTCAGCTCAGCTGGCAGGCTTGGAGGGCCCGCCGCAAGCTCAAGAACCAGGAACCCCGAAAGGCGCTCGCCGCCCTTGGCCCACTCTTGGAAGCGCTCCCACATTGGGCTCCAGGCTGGCGAATGGCCGCCGAGGCCTTTGAAGGTCTGGGCCTTCGTGAAGACGCCAAGCGCTGCCGAAGCAGGGAGCTCTTCCACCAAGTGGCCTGAGTTTGAGAGGAGCCCAGCAGGGGTGCCTCGAGCATGCGCTTCCACAGGGACTTGTGCATTGCCACACATTGCAGGTATTTTGCGTGCCTCTCATCGGAGTTTCCGCATGCGCACCCGTGCCTACCTGCTCATCCCCAGTCTTCTCCTCACCCTGGTCGCCTGCACCAACGACCCGGTCACACCTGTGCCTGTGGACGAAGTGGAAGAAGGTGTTCCCAACATCGGCGTCAACGTGACCTCGATCGAGTTCACCACTGCTGACGATGTGGGCATCAGCCAGCGCGCGCAGGTGACCGTGACCAACACGGGCACCGCCCCCCTCATGATCACTGACTTTGCAGTGGACGAGCCCTTCTCCTCGGGCTCCACGGTCCTGACCTTGGCGCCACAGAGCAGCCAGAGCGTCAGCCTGACCTTCCGCCCGGACGCGTACGAGGTGGCCCAGGCCACCCTGCTGATCCAGTCCAACGACCCGGACACCCCAGACCTGGGCATCGCATTGAGCGGAGACGTGGTCCTGGATGCTGACGGCGACGGATTCATCCGCCCAGAAGCTGGCGGCGACGACTGCGATGACTCGCGCGCAGACATCAACCCCGCAGCGAACGACGCCCCCTACGACGGCGTGGACGCAGACTGCGCTGGCGACGACGACTACGACCAGGACGGCGACGGCTACACCGCCGAGGCCTACGGCGGAGACGACTGCAACGACGTGCGCGCTGAGATCAACCCGGCCGCCGAAGACATCTGGTACGACAACATCGACAGCAACTGCGACGATGCCAACGACTACGACCAGGATGGCGACGGCTACACCATCACGTCCACCACCAAGAAGGACTGTGACGACTTGGACCCCGAGGCCTACCCCGGCGCGGTCGAGTTCTTGGACGGCAAGAAGAACGACTGCAGCGGCGTGAAGGACCAAGAGATCACCGTCGATGGTGCCGACGGCAGCATCGTTGGTGAGGCGACCGGCGACGGCTTCGGCAGCGCCTTGGAAGCTGTGGACATGGACGGCGACAGCTTGGTCGACTTCATGATGGGCGCAGAGACTGGCGATAGCGGAAACGGCGAGGTCTTCCTCTGGCTCGGTTCCAGCGGAATGCCGAGCGACGGCGACCTGGTGGCCACCTCCGACTACTCCTTCTCCGGAAGCAGCAGCGAGAACTTGGGCTCCAACATCGTCTACTTAGGTGATGCAGGCGGCGGCGACGACATCGGCATCGGTGCGAAGTCCTACAACAAGAACAGCTACATGGGAACCGGTCGCATCTACGTGGTTGCGGCAGAGGACCTGGCTGACGGTGGCGACACCAGCGACGCCCACACCGTCGTGACTGGCTACCTCTCCGGCAGCTACTACAGCTCCAACAACCACGCCGCCGTTGGTGAAGCCTTCAACAGCGCCGACCTGAACGGTGACGGTGTGCAGGACCTGATGGTCTGGAGCAACGTCAACTCCTACACCGGGTACACCTACTACGCCGAAGACCAGGTCTCCATCTGGTACGGCGCCTCTGGTGGCCTGGGCTCCGTGACCAACACCAGCGCGGACGCCACCTTCCGCACCGAGTCCTACCAGGCCAACATCGGCGCCTCCTTTGGCCCCGGTGGAGACATCAACGGCGACGGTGTGGACGACTACATCATGGGCGGTCCGGAGATGACCAGCAGCAAGGGCGAGGCCTGGATCATGTGGGGCTCCTCCACGGAGTACTCCAACACCTCCACCTCCCCCGGCGACATGGACAACACCTTCACCGACTACTGGACCGGCGGCGAGAGCAACGACAAGGTCGGCGCTTCCGTCAGCATCATTCCAGACATGGACGGTGACGGCATGGCCGAGGTCGCGGTCTTTGAAGGTGGCGATGGCCGCTTGGGTGTGACCTGGGGTAGCGCGGATCTCGAAGGTGCTGGCGAGATGGACTTCGACACCGACGTGGACCTCTACGTCGACATGGGCTCCTCCCTGATTCCTACCCACGTCCGCCTGACCGAAGACATCAGCGGTGACGGCGTGGAGGAGGTCATCCTGGTCGTCAACGGCTCCGGCTCCGACCAGGCCTACATCTTCGACCTCTACGGCGCCACCGGCGATCTGACCTCGGATGACGCCTTGGTGTCCTTCAAGAGCACCGGCGACAACGGCGTGGTTGACCTGGGCCATGGTTTCCCAACCACCCCAGCCGACATGGACGGCGACGGCACCTACGACTTGGTCTTCGGTGACCCCGGCTACGAAGTCGACCTGGACGGCGACGGCACTGCTGAAGAGCAGGTCGGTGCGCTCTTCTTCTGGTACATGGACTGACAGGCCATTCGGCCGGTGACGGTTGAAGAAAGAAGGGGCACCTGAGAGTCATCTCAGGTGCCCCTTTCTCTTTGGCCCCTCCGGCTGGAGCGGTGCCCTTAGAGCGCGCCCGAGGCCAACATGCCGTAGGGGATCCACCAATCCAAGAGCTCGGTCCCGAAGTAGACCCACACCATGGAGCCAGCGACCAGGAAAGGCCCAAAGGGCAGCTCCAAGCGCATGCCCTGGCCCTTGGCCAGCATCATGGGAATGCCCACAGCCAGACCGACGAGCGATGCGATCATCAGGATGGGCAAGATCGACCAGATGCCCAAGAAGGCACCAAAGGCCAGCAGCAGCTTCACGTCGCCAAAGCCCATGCCCTGGACGCGCCGCACCAACCAGTAGGCGCCGATGAGCAGCAACAGGACCCCTGAGCCAGCCAGGGCCCCCACCACGCTCTGCTGCCAGTTGATGGCCAAGTGGCCCTCGTAGCCCAGGTAGCTGAGCAACAAGGCCGCCAGCACGCCGAAGGGCGCCGCATAAATGGTCAGCTCATCCGGCAGAATGCGGTGCTTCTGGTCGATGAAGGTGTTGGCCACCTGCATCGCCACAAAGACCGTGAAGATGCCCCAGGCGCTCAGGTGTGCGGCGTCTACCGAAGCCAGGTCGGGTACCAAGCGACGAAAGAGCAGCAGGCCCAGCACTCCCATCAAGAGCTCGACCCCAGGGTAGAGCGCAGAGATCTTGGTGCCACAGGCGCTGCAGCGCGCCCGCAAGAAGACCCAGCTGAGCACCGGGATGTTCTCGTACCAGCGGATCTGATGGCCGCAGGACGGGCACATGCTGCCGGGAGAGACCACCGAGCGGTCCTCGGGCATGCGGGCGATGCAGACGTTGAGGAAGCTACCGATGGCCAAGCTGACGGCAAAGGCCCAGCCTTGCAGAATGCCAAAGAAGAGCTCGGGGCTCATGCGCTCTCCAGCAGGGAGACGATGTGGTCGACCTGTGACGCGCTCAAGTCCTCGTGGCAGGGGATGGCCACAAGCTCCTGGCACCACGCCTGGGCCACAGGGCAGCGCTGACCGAGCTCTGCCACCACCGCCTGGGCGCTCATGGGCGTGGGGTAGTAGACCGCGCTGGAGACGCCATGCTCGGCCAGGTGCGCGCGGAAGCGTGTGCGCTCGGGGTGACGAAGCACGAAGTGGTGGACCGCATCTCGAGGGTCACGTGGAATGGGGTGCTGCAAGGTGGCCTCGTAGCGAGCGGCGATGGCTTGCCTGCGCTGGATACGGGTGCACAGCGTGTCCAATTGCGCGAGCAGCACAGGCGCCTGAATCGCGTCCAGTCGGCTGTTGCGCCCCAGGGACACATGAACATGGGGAGCGCTCATGCCATGGCTGCCCAGAGCGCGAACCCGGTCAACGACCGCAGCGTCAGCACTCAAGACGGCGCCCCCATCCCCTGACGCACCCACGGTCTTGGTGGGGTACAGCGAGAGCGCACAGGCCTGGGCCTTGGGTGTGCCCCAGCCCCAGCCGATGGCCTGGGCCGCATCGCAGAGCACGGGCACGTCCACAGCAGGCTCCGGGCCCCCCATTCCGAAGAGCGGCACTGTGATCACCGCGTCCACATCCTCCGGAATCAGTGCCAAGTCCATCAGGGGCCGGTCTGAGCGCACGTCCACAAAGACCGGGACCGCGCCGACGAACAAGATGGCCTCGGTGGTGGCAAAGAAGCTCAGCGCTGGAACCGCGATGCGCTGGCCTGGGCCTACGCCAAGCGCTCTCAGGGCCAAGATCAAAGCATCCGTACCCGAGGCCACTCCGACCCCATGCTCCAAGCCAAAGCAACCCGCCAAGCGCTGCTCCACCTGCGCCAAATCTGGGCCGCCCATGTAGCGACCGGAGCGCAAGACCTGCAGCACCTTGGCCTCGATCTGCCCTGCGTGGCGGGCGTGGCGGGCCGCGAGATCCACCAGGGGAATCACTTAAAGTCCCGACGCGAGAAGATGGCGAAGGCGCCCAGGAGCACCACGACGGTGTAGGCCAGCCCGTAGCCCATGCCACCCAGGATGCGGTCCCAGGGCACATCTTGTTGGTGCACCGCCAGCTCGCTGACGTTGAGCATCGAGAAGTTGGGCAGCAGCCAGTACAGCGCCTCGGAGGCCGACTGCACACCGGGGGATTCCGCCTGGTGGCCGAAGCGCCAGATGTCGTCGGCCAGGTTGCCAATCACCGTCACGCTCAGGGCAAAGAAGGTGGCCACCGTCGGGGAGCTGCCGCAGGAGAGCAGCAAGGCCCAAGCTGTGAGAAGCCCCAGCTCAACATAGAGCAGCAGCCAGGACCAGAAGACCTCGGCGCCGGGGAAGCCCTGCTGGAGTCCCACGCTGAGGCAGTAGAGCGTGCCCATGCCGAGCAAGAGCGTGGCCAAAACACCCATCAAACCCAGGTACTTACCGAGCACGAAGTGCCAGCGGGGGAAGGGCTTGGAGGCGATGGTGTAGATGGTGCGCTGCTCGATCTCCTTGTAGACCAAGCCGACCCCGAGCAAGAGCGAGAAGCCATAGCCAAAGAGGCGAATGGACCCGAGCGCTACAGAGCGAACCACCTTGTCCACGTCTCCGATGCTGAGCTCTTTGGCGCCCAGGCTGATGACGATGATGACGGCGGAGAAGAAGAACAGGGAGTAGAGCACCCGGTCGCGGATGGACTCTCTCCAGGTGTTCACAGCGATGGCCCAGATGGCGCTCACGAGGCCACCTCGGCGGCCTTGGCCTGCAGCACCTCTTCCAGGTGCATACGGTGGGGCTTGACCTCCAAGATCACGGCCCCTTCCGCCTGGAGCAAGGCCAAGGTCTGCTGCAGAGCATCGGGATCGACCCGCTGAACGGCGCGGTCTGCATCTCCATGCAGGCGCCGACCGGCCAGTCCCTGCGGGGTGGGCCCTTGGTAGACCACGTCCACCTCACGCACCCGGGTCCCGACCAGCTCGGAGACGCTGCCGCAGCCGCGCAAGTGTCCCTTGACCATGATGCCCACGCGGTCGCAGAGCTCCTCGACGTCCGCCAGGATGTGGCTGGAGAAGAAGACCGTTCGGCCCAGGTCGCGCTCCTCCAGGATCAGGTCTCGAATCAGCGCGCGCCCCATGGGGTCCAAGCCGCTCATGGGCTCATCGAGCACGACCAGCTCGGGATCCGAGAGCAGCGTCTGTGCCACCCCAGCTCTCTGCAGCATGCCCTTGGAGAAGGCTTTGAGGGGGGTGTTGGCCACGTGGGCCAGGTCCACGCGCTCCAGCAGCTCACCGATGCGCTTGCGCCGAAGTCCGCTCTCCAAGCCGTAGAGCGCCCCGTACATGTCCAGGAGCTCAAGGGCCGTCAGGTGCTGATAGAAGTAGGGACGCTCCGGTAGAAAGCCTACCTTCTCCCTACTCTCTTGCAGCGTGTGATCCACGCCAAGGATACGCGCGCTGCCTGAAGTGGCCGCCTGAAGGCCCATCAGAATCTTGATGGTCGTGGTCTTGCCGGCGCCGTTGGGTCCGATGAAGCCAAAGACCTCGCCGCGCTCCACCTTCAGGTCCAAGCCGTGCAGCCCCACCACAGGCTTGTCCCAAAAGTGCGTCTTGTAGGTCTTGGACAGACCTTGAATCTCTAGAGCTGGACTCACGCCTTGATCGTCCTGCGCCGCGCCTGCCAGCGGGCCTTTAGGGCTGAATCTCCGCTCTTCTCCAACCAGCGGTCCACCACCTGGTCGGGTGCAGCACCGGCAGACTGCCAGTTGCAGCGGGTGCAGAGGGGACCGGAGTCCAGGAAGCGTCCTTCCAGGTGCGCGCCGCGCCAGGCGTTGACCTGATCACCGCTCCAGAGCTCCGCGAGCGGGGTCTCACGCAGGTTGCCAAGCTTGTTCTCCATGTGCTCATCCAGGCAGCACACGGTCACGTCACCGTTGACGTGCACCATGGGCGTGCTCCACAAGCCGGCACAGGGAGGGCGAGAGTTGCTCATCGCCTCAGAGTCTACTCGCTCTGAGCAGGCTGCGGTTCAGCCTCCGCATCGATGGCCTGCTCTACCTCGACCTCGTCGGTGGTCAGGGTGTACACAAAGCGCGCCGAGACGGTCTCTCCTTCCTTGAGAATGGGCGCGATGCGCCAAAGCTCCGCTGCGGTCACCGAAGAGTCGATCAGCGGCGTGGGGCAGTCCTCGGCTTCCACCAAGAAGGGCACGCCGGTGGTGTCGACGTAGAGCTGCACGCTGCACTCGAACTCATCGGGGGTACCCGCTGGCCAGACCGGCATGACCTGCTCGGAGAAGCTGACCTCGGACCAGTGCACTTCCATGGGAAGGATCAGCTCAGGCTCAGGCTCCGGCTCAGGGCCAACGGCCGGGCCTTCGGTGGCCTCGTCCTCTTGGGCGCGGATGGCCTCGAGCAGCTCCTCCAGCTCCATCTCGCGGATGTCTGGCCCCCGTTGGGGCGCCTCGTTCTTGTAGAAGCGACCGCTGAGCTTTGCGCCCACGGCGAAGTAGGCGCGGTCGATGCCGTCCTGTCCACCCTCATCCCACGGCTCCCACTGGGTGACGTGCTGTCCCCAGGCGACCAAGGAGTAGGCCTTGCGATCGCGCATGTAGCCCACCCCAAGCTCCGCCTCGGCGACGACTTCTTGGCGGGTGCTGTGGTGCAGGGTGTTTCCCCCACTGTCTCGCACGACGTAGTCCACTTCGGTGCGCTCACGGCGCCGACGCGCTGTGCCTTCGATCTCCGCCCGCGCTTGCAGCGTGAAGGGGCCAGCCACCCGCAGGATGCCGTCCAAGCCCAAGCCTGTGCCAATCTCGGCGTAGTACTTGAGCTTCTCGCTGCCCATATCGGAGCGCGAGAGGCCCAACAGGGTCATGGTCTGCGGCGAATACACCATGAACTGCCCACGCCCGCCGTCCCGAACGAAGAGCGACTGGTTGTGCTGTCCGGCGAACATGCCGAAGTCGAGCTGGTCACCCATCTCTGGACGCACGCGAATGGAGAGCAGGGCGCTCTCCAGCTCAAACTGGTCCAGGCGCACCGAGCCGTCGGTCTCCTGGGCCAGGCGCAGACGCATCTCGCCGATGGAGCCGCGGTCGCTCATGTCCACGAGCTGGTCGGGGGTTCCCCGGATCCGCCGGGTCATGATCTCCAGTCCCTGCGTGCCTCCCATGGGGATGCCTTCGGAGAGCAGGGGCGCGGTGCCCTGCTCGAAGGTGTAGGGCCCAGCTTCTAAGGAACGGTAATCCAGGCTGGGGAAGAGGGAGAGGGCAACGGCGGTCGCGATTCCGTCCAAGAGGAACTCCTAAAAGGCGTTGAAAGACAGCAGGTTTTCAAAGACTCTGATCACGGAATCTTCATAGGCCACATCACATTGCTCAGCGTGAAAGCTGCCTGAGACATTCACCTGATTCATATTGAACTTTCCCCAGAGGTCGCCATTGCGGCTCCGGGTGATCTCCACCTGGCCAGGCGCGCCGATGCGCGTGGCAAAGTCCAGATCGGTCACTTCGTAGGAACGCAAGAGGCCATCGTCCAAGACGGCCTCCGCCTCGTTGACCCCGTAGTAGGTGCCCACCCCCACCCGAGGGTTCAAGTCGTCCAGAAGCGAGGGCGCGGCCTCGGCGTCCAGGGGGTAGTAGCCAGCCCAGTCTTCCTGGCGGAAGGACAGCAGCTCGATGAGCACGATGCGGCTGTTCTCGCGGGTCAGGGCGATGGTGAGCTCTTCGGCGACCGCTGCCCGCTCATCCAGATCCAAGGGGGTGTCTCCGGAATCGGAGTCAAGGTTGGAGTCCCCTCCGCCAAAACCCGTATCGCCACCGATTCCGGAGTCCGGAACCGCGGCCAGTCCAAAGGGGTTCGTAAAGTCGACCCCGCGCGCATCACAGCGCATCTTGGAGTTGGAGAGCAGCAAGGCAGCGCGACGCTGGTCCCCGTCCTCGGGAATGGTCACGTACAGGGCGGTGTGCAGCTCGTCGCTGCCGGAGCTGATCTCAATCTTGCCCGGCGCACAGGCCAAGCCCCAAAGCATCCACATCAGAAGCTCCCCGCTGCTCTGAGGCGCTCTCCAGCGGCCGCATCCACCAAGCCCAGCTCTCGGCAGACCTGGGCATGCAGCCGGTCGGCTTGGCTCTGGTCTCCGCTGTTCAGGGGTCGAAAGTAGATCGCGTCACGCCGGGCGTTGGGCCAGTCCCAGGTCAGGTCAAACTCACTGCCCAAGGATGAGAGGAGCTCGCCCCAGTGTGCCAGGAAGAGACCAGCCTCGCTGGCGTTGTGCTCCTGAACAACAAAGGCGATGTGGGCACTGGGTCGGTTCACGCCCAGCTCAGCCCGTAGCTCCAAGAAGCGCTTCACATTCCTGTAGACCTTCTCGCGCTTGTCCGAGCCCTTGACCGCCAGGTAGGAGGCCTGGGAGAAGGCGTCGATGGAGAAATGGATGCTCTGGAAGCAGTCTGGGGGCACGTGGGGGGCGTTGGCCAGGCGCAGCAGACGCAGAGAGCGGGCCTCGTCGAAGATCACCGCGTTGGTGTGCAGCTTGAACTCGGCGAAGAGGCGCCCAGGTCCATTCACCGCGAAGGCGTACTCCACGAAGTCTTCAAAGCGTGGGTGCAAGGTGGGCTCTCCCAACCAGTGCGGACAGAGGTGCACCTCGTCATCCAAGCCCTCCAGGCCCTTGAGCAGCGCCACCCAGGTGTCCCAGTCCATGAACTGATGGGGGGCACCGTGGGCCTCGTCCCGCAGACTCTGGCTGCACATGCCGCAGCGCAGGTTGCAGTGGTCGGTGAGCTCAAGGTTGACGTTGATCACGGGGCTCTCCTAATCACAGGTGACTCCGGATCACGCGTTCGTGGGCCAAGATGTTGGGGCTGCACTCTTGGCAACGCTTCAGGGGCTGACCGGCTTCCATCCCTTGGCGGACGGACTCCAGAAAGGGGCTCTCGCGCCAGAGCTGCTCCAGGGGCTGATCGGCAATGGACTCCCCTTCCCCTGCGAGCACACAGCAGGGGCTGGTCTTGCCGTCGGCTTGAACGACCAAGTAGTGCCAGGCCTTGAGGCAGGGAGCGCCTTTGAGTCCGGGCTCGGGACCGGCCGCCGGGGCAGCCTGGCCTCGTTTGGGGAGGGCTTGCTGGGTGTAGTGAGCCAGTGTGGTGGCCAGCCCCAGGGACTCCGCTCGAGCCAGAGCGATCCGCGCCACCTGAACCAGCTCCTCCCGCTCCAGTGGGTCCAACTCCAGGGCCTTCTGCTCGGGGCGGTACGCGATCAGTCCGTCCACGTCCAAGCGGAAGCAGCCCAGGGCGTGGGCCAGCTCGACCAGCTCCGGGAGCTGCCGAAAGTTGAGCTTGGTGAGCACGGTGTGAATGGCCAGGCGCGGGGTGCTCTGCTGGGCGCGCTCTCGGGCGACCCGCAGACGGCAGAGGTTGTGCACCGACTTTCTGAAAGCGCCGGCCTGACCGCGCAAGTCGTCGTGCACCTCGGCCGTCGCCCCATCGATGGAGACATGGATCTCGTCCCAGCCACTCTCGATGAGCTGGGTGAGCAGCGAGGGCGGCAGGATGGTGCCGTTGGTGGTGAGCACGCCCTCCATGCCCAGATCTTTGACGCGCTGCATGATGGCGGGGGTCAGGTCCCGGGCCACCAGTGGCTCCCCGCCCCCCAGGATGAAGACCCGCTCTACGCCCATCTCAGCGGCCTCGCCGACGAGGTCAAGGTGGCGCTGAAGGGGGAGCTCATCCTGCCGCGGCTGGTGCCGCTCGGTCGTATCGCAGAAGCGACAGTCCAAGTTGCACTTGAGGGTGGGGTAGAGCTCCAGGGTCATGGGTCCCTGGGGGCCCTGGTGCGCCCATTGCCGGATGCGGGCGGCGATCGCGGCGGGGTCAGCCATGCATGAGAGGGTACACCATCGATCCAGCAGACACATGCTGGTATCATCGCCTCATGCTCCCCCTGTTTCTCTTCCTGGCTTGTAGCAGCGACGACCTCAACGCGGACTCCGGTCCCCTTGAGGTGTCCACCTACTGCGACACACCCGCCCAAGCGGACTCCGTGCAAGTGGAGGACGGCGACGGCGATGCCAGCTCCGGCGTGGTCCTGGGCCGCCTCCAGACAAACGTGGTCTCCAACGTCAACGACCCCCAGTACGTGGGCTTTGTGGACTACCTGATCGAGAACCGGGACGTGGGCGGCGCCGCACAACGCGGGCGCTCGGACGTAGATGGAAACTTCACGGAGCGCCTGGGCAGCGGCAACTGGCGCATCAAGCTGGGAGGCTACCAGTCCAGCTACTACTGCGCCAAAGAGTTCGATTTCTCGATCCAAGCTGGCAAGGTCATCCGCGCCTGCGTGGACATGGGCTGCGCGGCTCCATGACAGCGCCCAGGCTAGGCCGGCTGCCCGAGGCCCTGCCTGGCAGCTACCTGGTCTTGGAGCTCAGCAACCGCTGCTCTTTGGCCTGCGTTCACTGCTCGGTGGCCGAGGGAACGGCGCATCCTCACCACCAAGTCACCGGCCGCTTGGATCCGGAGCTGGCCTACGCGCTCTTCAGAGACTTGGCGGAGACCGGGACGCGCTTTGACACCCTGATTCTGTTCTGGCTGGGGGAGCCCCTGCTGCACCCCCACTTTGGACCGATCTACCGGGCCGCCCTGCGCGCCGCCCACCAGCACGGCAGCTTCAACAAGGTCGAGGTGCACACCAACGCCACGCACTTGGACGCCCGACGCATCCGCGGCGCAATGAACGCCAGCACCGTTCCCCAGGTCTGGCACTTCTCCCTCGATGCCGCCACGCAGCAGACCTACACGCCCATCAAGGGCCGAGACCGATTCGACTTGGTGCAAGCCAACGTCGCGGACTTCATCGTGGCGCGCGCCCAGCTGGGGGCTCCCTGGCCCAGACCGGTCTTCCAGTTCATCGTGGGCTCCAACAACGTGCACGAGGTCGGCGCTTTTAGAGCCCACTGGGAGCAGGTCTGTCGGCAGGCGGGCGTACCTGTGCGCGCCGCAGCCCAGCATGTGCCGCCCGGCAGCGACGCCGTGGTCTTCTTCAGGCAGCTGGACTGCCCGACCGCAGAGATGCAAGCCAGGGAGAACGCCGTGTTCCGCCAGGCCATGGCCGAGCAGGGCTTGCCGCTTCCCCGTCAAGACAAGGCACCCGTGGAGGTGGCCGCCGAGAACCTCTCCCCTTGCTCCGGCTACTGGAAGTCCCCAGTGATTGGCTGGGACGGAAAGCTCACGGTGTGCACCCGAGACAACCGCCTGGACAACAGCGTGGGGACCTTGGCTGAGCAGAGCTTTGGGGAGCTCTGGTACGGCGAGAAGCTGCAGGAGCGTCGGGAGCGCGTGGCCCAGGGGGACTACAGCCTCACCCCCCTCTGCAACACCTGCTTCATCCCAAAGAGCAGCAACCACAGCGACATCAGCCCAGAGGAAATCTCGGCCTTCAACGCGGGCTCGGCCTTCCACAAGGAGAGCCCATGAGCGCCTTCAGACCAGGCGCCAGCCGGATCATCAACCGGGCACTAGACGAGCTCAAGATGCGTCGGGCCCCCGGTCGGCCCACCCAGATCCACCTCTCGGTCACCGACCGCTGCTTCCTGCCCTGCCTGCACTGCGACATCTGGAAGAACACCGACAAAGACCTGCCCACCCACATCTGGACCACCACCCTGGACCGCATGGCCGAGTGGGTCGGACCGGCCAGCGTGAACTTCGTGGGCGGCGAGCCTCTGCTGCGCAAGGACCTGGAGCTGCTGATGGCCCACGCCGTGCGCTTGGGCAACGAGGTCACCTTCAACACCAACGCCTGGTTGTTGACGGAGAGGAGAGCAGCCAGCATCGCGGAGACAGGAGCCTCCGTTTGCTACATCAGCATGGACGGCTTCACTGCCAAGACCGTAGACCACAGTCGAGGTCGCGTTGGCTCTCATGAGAAATGCATGGAGGCCTTCGATCTCATCGACCGGCACGCCTCCCCTCGGGTGGTGGTGACCTGCATCCTGAACAAGGAGAACGCAGCCGAGATCCCGGCCCTTCTGCGCTTCGTTCAAGAGCGCGGCTACCAGCTGGTGGTGCAGCCCCTCTACCAGAACTTCGGCAACAACGAATACGACCCCAACTGGTTCAAGAGCAGCGTGCTCTGGCCCACCGATCTCGGGCCCATCGACGCGGCCCTGGACCTGCTGATCGACGAGCGCCGTCGGGGAGGCCCGGTGTGCAACGCCGTAGGCCAGCTGGAGACCATGCGCGGCTACTTCCGCGACCCGGTCACCTTCAACGGCCTGACCTGCAAGGCCGGTCACAGCGACATCAGCTTTGACCCCCAGGGCAACGTGCGGCTCTGCTACTTCCTGGAGCCGGTGGCCACGGTCTACGACATGAGCCCGCTGGCGGCGGTGTGGGATGCGCCCAAGACGCTGCGGAGACGGTGGGAAGTGAGTCGGTGTGAGAGGAGTTGCAACCTGTTGAATTGCAACTTTGACAGGAGTGACTTGTAGTTGGGTGATTCCAGGGCTCGAGTGAAGAAGACCCGGTGCACGCCGCCAAGTAGAGTAGCCTCGCCGGATACCGAGAGGACTCCTCATGCGTCTTGAAGGCTCAGGTCCACGCTCCGCCGGGTCGGCGTTCATCATGCTGCTCACCCTGTCGTGGGTGTGCGGCTGCGACGGCGACGGCGCTTCTCCTCCCCCCGCCGAAGGGCCCCGTCTCATTGGGCTGACCGAGGACGGTGGGGGTGGGCTTCTCTGCGGAGCGGACTTCTTCGTCTCGCTCTATGGAGAGGACCTCGTCTTCGTTGGAGATGACACGCCGACGCTCACGCTGACGGATGCAGGCGGCGGCGTGATCGACGGGGAGATGATGGAGCTATCGTTCCAGCCAGACTGCGCCCCCATCGACGGCTTGGAAGGCGCGGTGCGTTGTGAGGTGGTCTACGCGCGCCTGCCACTCGCACCCTCGCCCGAACTCTTCGTCAGTGAGTTGACGCTCACCAACCCGAACGTCGAAGGATTCGCCGGGAGCGCGACGCTCGAGCTGACGATCGTCCCAAAGCCTGCGATCTCCTCGGTCTCGCCTGGCCTGGCCTCATTCCCGGAAGGTGGTCGCGAGGTGGAGGTGAATGGCGAGGGGTTTGTGGTGCTGGACAGGGGCGAGGGCGAGGATGTCCCAGAGGTGTTCTACGAGGCGGACAACAGCACGATCGAGGTCCTCGAGGTCGACGGATGCTCCTCGTTGGACCTCAACGGCCTAGGCCTCTCCGTGGCCAGGATGTGTTCGAGCATCACCGTGTGGTTGACGTCTCCCGGGGAGCTGGGGGTCCGGAATCCGTCGCCTGTGGACTGCGACACCACGGACACCCTGGGTGGTGGGCACGGCGTCTCCGAGTTTCCCGGCGACGGCTACGAGCTCATGGTCCTGAATCCGTTTCTGGTCTGTGACGTCAGCGCTGGACGCAGCGTGAGGGTGTCGGATGTGCCGATGTATCGGGTCGATGGGCAAGATCCGATGGTCACCGTGGACGGTGTCTCCGCGCAGGCGACCCTCGAGCGCTGTGAGCCCGAGTCTGGGGTCGAGATGTGTCGCGAGACCACCATCGCGGTGCCGACCGAACTCGATGCGTCGGGCATGGTGGAAGTGGTCATCACGCATGCGCCACCGCTGGATGTTCCTGTGACAACGTCGCTCTGGATTCAAGCTCCGTTCGGGCTCGAGGGCGCCACGCCGGCTCTGGTGAGCGCGAGCCAGGGGCCGCAGCCGGTGGTGCTGACCACGACGGGTTTCCTGTTTCAGGAGCCCATCGTGACCATGACCAATGCGGCGGGCGAGACGGTGACGCTCGAGGCTGAGGTTCCTGAGAGAACGCAGGAGGGGGAGCCCAACTGCGAGGTTGTGACGACGATGCTCGCCGAGGGAAGTGTCTGTTTCGAGGTCGAGGTGACAATCCCTGCCGAGGACCTGACCGAGGCCTACACGCCGACGCTGAGCTGGGACACTCCGCTAGGTGACGGATGCAACGGCAGCTCCTCCACGATTCTCACAATCACGCCCTGAAGACCGCGATGCGTGCCCCTCGGTCACAAGGACCAGGCCACGCGGGCCACAGGCGAGACAGCCTAGCGCCCCATCCCGTTGATGTCCTGACCCTCCAAGACCGACTTGGAGTGCCCCTCAAAGGCCACCTGAATCATCGCCTGGCCGAGCCGATCCGTGCTGGTGATGCTGTTGGGCGCCACAGCCTTGAAGAGCGGCATGGTCCAGCCAAAGTAGCTGTAGTAGATGCGGTAGGAGCGCACCCCGGAGACCACGCCCTTCTTGGGCTCGATCATGGCCGGGCGGAACATGTGGGCGGACTTCCACGGCATGCCGAGCATGGCCTGTTCGGCCTCCCCTTTGACCCGAGCCCACATCGTGCGGCTGCCCGCGTCGGAGCCTGCTCCGGAGATGAAACACAGGCGCATCTCCGGATTCTCAGCCAAGAGAGCCCGCCCAGCTTCCACACTGAAATCATAGGTAATACGCCGGTACTTCTCCTCAGACATGCCGCTCGAGGAGATGCCCAAGCAGTACAAGCAGGCGTCAAAGCCGCTGAGCTGCTCCTGGATGCTGGACAGGTTGCCAAAGTCGCTGTGCTGAAGCTCGGTGAGCTTGGCGTGGGTGTGACCGCTGGGTCGACGGCCCAAACTCAGCACGGCCGTGACCCGGTCATCCTCCAGGCACTCGATCAAGGCACCTTCACCGATCATTCCGGTGGCACCAAAGAGAACAACCCGCATCGCTCAGCTCCGTCTTGCGCAGAGTCTAAGCCCGCAGAATCAGCCGAACAGGCGCAGGTCCCGCCAAGTCACTCGCCGAGCGCGCCAAAGACATCCTGATGGCCCACGAGCAGACTGACCTCGCCAGTGGAGATCGCGGCCAGCTTGTCCGCCAGCCACCCGTCCACGTCTGCGCCAGTCTCTCTCGCAGCATCTGCGATTCCCTTCGCCATCTCCTCCAACATGCGGCTCTTGTGGGCCGGAATCTCCCAAGGCGTGGCCTGGGTCTGCACGGTGTAGCCGGCCTGCTCCAGGCGCTGGACGGTGTAGGCGGCGGCCCCAACCCCCAAGGAGGGTCCAAAGCCACGGTCTAGGAGCTGGTGATCTCGAAACGCAGCATGAATGGCTGCGTCTCGGGGATCCTCCGGGGTCCACTGGATCAGCCCGTCCACCGTCAACGAGGCCAGTATGGGCCGCCCGTCCAACCATGCGACCAGGTCGTCCACAAAGCCGGCGTCCACCAAGTCCAGAAGCGCAGTGGTCACCACCAGATCGCAGTCCACATCCGGAAAGCCCTGGCGCAGGTCCGCCTGAAGTGTGGACACGGCGTGCGAGCCCCAGGCCCCGGGGCTGCCGTCGTGCTCTGAGTCCGGCAAGCCCAAGAGCACCCGAGCGGTGTCCAAGAGCCGGGGGTCGTGGTCTACCAGAGTCCAGCTCTGGGCCCCCCGGAGCTGCGGGGCCAGGAAGCGGATGTTGGAGCCAGCACCGCAGGCCAGATCCAGGACGCGGGCACCTTCAAGCTTGGGAAGAAGCCCCCGAGAGGGCCGGCGGGCGTTGTGGTCGAAGGGCTCCCGAAGGGCCAGCCACTTGGGATCAAAGCTCATCGCTTCTCCATCTCTTCAAGCGCGCGCCAGACGGTGCGCGCAGTGTCCTGCCAGCTGGGCAGCTGAGCATCTTGGGCGCCTTGGTACAGCGCCTCTCGCAGTGCCGGGTCTCTCAAGTAGGCCGCAAGTCCAGCCAGGTCCTCGTCCAAGGTCAGCTTGGCCGAGGAAGGAAGGCTGGCCAAGGCGCCAGCAGGCGTGGAGAGCACCGGCCGGCCATGCGCCACCGCCTCGCTGAGCACCATGCCAAAGGCCTCGTGGTGGGCGGCGTGCACCAAGGCGTGCGCCCGGTGGTAGTGGGCAGCCATCTCATCGGCTTGACCCAGGAGCCGAACCCGCTCCTCCAGGCCCAGCTCTTGAACCAGCTCGGCCACAGCTTGGGCTGTCTCGGGTTCCCGGTCCAGGGCGCCGACACAGTCCAGGGTCCAGGGCAGCTCACGCAGCTCGGCCAATGCCCGGAGCAGACGGGCGTGGCCCTTGCGACGGGTGAGGGTGGCGGCACAGAGCAGTCGGGGCACGCCCCTGGGCGCGGGCCCGGGCGTCCCTTCCGTACCGGGCAGAGCCAGCACGCTGTTCATCCCCCCCTGCGCCAAGAGCGCTTGCACCTCTGGCCCCGTGCAAATCAGCCCTGCTGCCTGACCCAAGGCCGAGAATTCCTCATCGAGCGCCGCCTGGGGCTGGCCGGGCTCCCACACTCGGAGGCTGTGCACCAAGACCACAGCCCGCTGCTCGCTCAAGCGCGGCGCCAGGGACTCCCAGAGCAAGCCATCGGCCAGCACCCACACACCAGGGCAGAGGGCCTTGACCCGAGCGGCGTCTCCATCGGCCAGTGGCCAAGACAGGGGCAGAATCTCCGCCTGCACCCCCAACTCGAGCCATGCCTGCAGCAGGCGCTTGTTGTAGAGGTAGCCGCCCGTGCGCTGTTCCGGATCTCCTGGGCTGAGCAGCACCACCCGCTGCTCGGTCGGGCTCACGGCATCACCCCATTGGGGTGTAGCTCGGGCAAGGGCTGGGAGTCGTAGCGGGCCAAGCTTCGAACGAGCGCCGGATACAGGCTTTGGTGCTGCATCTCCGGCCGGTTGCGCTGTGGCGGCACCATGCCTGGAATGAAACCGCGCGCCTCGAACTCCGCCAGGAGCACCGGGTCGGTGGACAAGACGTGCACCGGCACGCCAAAGCCCATGCGCTTGGCCAGGAAGGGCGGCTGGTGGTCGCCCATGATGATGACCAGCATGGGGCGCTCGGTGCCCTCGTGCTCGAGGTGCTGCGCCAGAGCTTCCAAGTCGTAGTGAACAACATCGGCGTAGGCCAAGAGCTTCTCTTCCTTGATGCTGCCCACCCCCGAGTGCTGCATGCCGGCCTCGCGCTGATAGCGGCCCAGGCGCTTGATGGCCTCGTCCCGGGAGGCGGGGGTGGCAGCCTCCGTCTTCTTCTTCTTCTTCTCCGCGCTCTCGATGTGATCTTGGCCCAGGGGCTGATCGGCCAGCGTATGCCAGTCCTCCACCAGGGGCGGCGGAGAGCGCCACGGCACATGCGAGGCCACCATGTGGAAGCTGATGAACAGCGGCAGATCGGCCGGCTCAATCACCTGCTCCCGAAGCCAACCCAGAGTGTGCTGGTCCGGAATGATGCCCCAGCCCCATTCGGGCCCCTGCCAGTCCAAGTCCGCATAGAAAACGGTCTGGTCAAAGCCAAACTCGTTCTCCAGCTCTACCCCCGGACGGGCCCGGTCCTTGGGCTCGACGACCACCGTCTTGTAGCCCAGTCCTGAGAGAAAGGAGGGCAGGGTCTTGCGCTGCACAAAGCTGGGCTTGAGGTGCTGAAAGACGCTCTCGTAGGAGATCTTCATGCCCGAATACACCGAGGCGTCTGCGATCCAGGAACGGCCCCCGCTGACCGGCGCCTCCGAGCGGCCGCTGACGCTGTACCAGCCTTGGGCGCCAAGGGCGGTCTCCAGCTCCCGCAGGTGCTCGGTGATGGGCTCTCCGCTGACGGATTCCTCGAAGATCAGCTGACCGTAGGACTCCACGATGAAGATGCGCAGCTCAGGGCTGCGGTGCAGCGGCGCCAACTGCAGGCCCTGGTAGGGATCCTGCGCGATGGTCTGGTTGACCGAGTTGTAGACCCGCCAAGACTCACTCAGGTTCTCCACCATGTGCGGCAGAATCACGCGCGATGGCCAGCGGGTAGCGCCGGGATGCAGGCGCCCCAAAAAGCTCAGCGCAAAGGCCAGCACCGCCAAGCCGCTCAGCCAGGGAGCCTTGGGCGCCCAGGTCTCCGAGGCCCGGTACATGCCAACGGCCGCCCCCACGCCCGCCGCTGGCAAGCCCACCACAACGGCCACGACGATGAGGGCGTCCTTGAGGGTTCCGACGTCCGAGAGCAGCACCAACATGTGGCGCAGCAGGAAGGTCAAGTCGTAGAGCAGCGGGTCCTGTCCCATGGCGAAAACACCGACCAGACGCATCACCTCGAAAGCGAGCAGCGCCAGCACCAGGAGACCGCCCAGCAAGGCCGCTGGTTTTCCAACCCCAAAGCGCCGGGCCCAAGCGACCCCGGCGGCCAGGATGAGGAAGTCGACGCTGAACCCCAGAGCCAGCCAAGGGGAGGGCTTGTCCAGGCCCATCGTCGCCGGCAGCAGCAGCAACACGTTCAGAAACAGAAGCACCACCCAGCCACGCCAAGCCTTCATTCCGCCTCCTGAGGTCATGCCGGCTCCGACGCAGCGCGCAGGCGAAGCAGGGGCACCAGAGCGCCGGGCAGGGCACCGGCCAAGACGCTCAGGCCGTAGGTGATGGAGACCGCAAGGGCGGCCTCCTCCGGGAGTCCGAGGCTGGGCAAGAGCAGGGTCGCGGTGACCTCGCGTAGGCCCCATCCTCCCAGAGAGAGGGGCACCGACATGGCCAAGAGCAACAGGGGCAGTCCCCGCAGCAAACTCAGGCTCAAGGGCAAGCCCAGGGCCAGTACACAGAGAGCCAGACCGGCGACAAAGGTGGCCAAGAGCAGCGCACTGACTCCCCAGACCCCCAGGCTGTCTTTGCGCAGCAGCGCCTCACGAGCGTCCTTGGCGAAGGGGCCAATGGCCGGCAGCTTGGCCGGGGCGATCAGAGCCACGAGCGCACCGCCGCTGATCACCGCCACCGCAGGCAGCATGCCCACCGGCGCGATGGCCCAGAGGCTCAGGGCCAAGATGCAGCAGAGCGCACAGAGCAAGAGGTGCCCGGAGAAGCGCTCCACCATGGCCGCGTGAAGGGCTTGGCGCATGGAGTCGCTGCGCCGTCCGTGGCGGAACACCCGCACCCCATCTCCGGCCACACCGCTGGGCATGATCTGGTTGATCAAGGTGGCGAAGTAGAGCTCTGGCAAGGCCACCGACATGGGCAGGGGCAGCTCCAAGCGCTCACTCACCCGGTGCCAACGCCAGGCAGACAAAGCGATCTGAACGGGCCCCAGCAGCACGGCCGCCAAGAACCAAGGCCACTTGACCTGCACCAGGAGCTCGGCCACTTGGGCGCGGTCCACCGAGTACAGAGCCCAGGCCACCAAGCCACCCGTGAGCGCCACTGTCGCCAGGGCCTGGAGGGGCTTGCTTCTCGCAGGCTCAGTCGCCAATGGGTCCTTCGTAGGAAGCCCAAGCCACATCGGATTCCCGCAGGGTCACCGAGATGCCCGAGAGGCCGGAGGCGTGCACACCCAGGGAGCCGTCCGTGACCTTGGCGCCCAAGCGACGCCAGACTTCCTGGGCCAGGAACTCCGTGGTCGTGTTGATGCCCTTGAACTCGGGCAGATCGTCCAGGTTCTTGTAGTTCAGGTCGGCCAGAACGGCGTCTACGGCCACGTGGGCCAGCCCGATGTCCACCACCAGACCGTCTGGGTCCAAGCCCTTGCGGGAGAAGGCCACATCCACCACATAGGTGGCCCCATGCAGGCCTTGGGCGGGACCGAAGATCTCACCGACAAAGCTGTGGGCAATCATCATACGGCCGCGGACGTTGAGTCGAAACATCAGGAATTTCCTTCATTCTTTGGGTAGGCGACGAGCTGGCACATGGCCCCGGGCGCGCCGAGAAGGGCGGGCAGGGCGGCCGGCAAGTCTGCCAGGGAGATCTCAGGCTCCAAGAGCCGGTCCAGGATGGGCGCGTTCAACAGCCGCATCACGGTTTGGAGGCGACGGGCGTAGTCCCAGCGCGGTGCCCGACCAGGCGGGATTCGGCCCACCTGGGAGCTCTTAAGGGTCAGGCGGCGGCTGTGAAAGGCGCGCCCCAAGGGGACGGCAGGAGACTGCTCCCCATACCAGGACAGCTCCACGATCTGCGCCTCTACGCCCGCCAGCTCCAGGCTCAAGGCCAGCCCCGCCTGCGAGGTCGATGCGTGCACGACCAGGTCCTGCTGCCCCTGGGCGTCACCCGGCAAGCAGAAGGTGGCCCCCAGCGCCTCGGCCAGCTCGGCCTTCTCGGGGTTCAGGTCGACCAGCTGAACGGTGCAGGCTGGAATCTGAGCACAGAGCCACGCCACCAGAGAGCCGACAACGCCAGCACCCACGACCGTGATGCGGTCCCCTGGCCCGGGAGCGGCGTCCCAGACCGCGTTGAGGGCGGTCTCCAGGTTTGCGGCCAACACCGCACGACGGGCCGGAACACCCTGAGGAACCGCGGTCACGGCCGTGGCAGGGACTTGGTAGAGGTCTTGATGGGGATGCAGGCAGAAGACCACCTGACCCAGCTGCAGCTCGGAGACCGACTCGCCCAGAGCGACCACCTGCCCCACGCTGCAGTAGCCGTACTTGACCTCGCCACCAAAGTCGCCTTCTTGGAAAGGCGCCCGCATCTCCTGGGCCAGCGCCCGGGGAACTTCTCTCCGCCAGACCAGAGACTCTGTGCCGCGGGAGAGGGCCGAGTACAGCGAGGCCACGCGCACCTGCTCCGCTCCGAGCGCAGGCAGCTTGTGCAGGCGAAGCTCCGCCTTCCGCTCCCCGACGTACCAGAGCGCCCGCGTCTTCACGCGAACACGAGGTCGTAGAGCATGTCCTTCCCCAGGGGAAAGACTCGGGTCTCCGGACGTAGGGCTTCTTCGAGCTTGTCCAAGGCCGGCAGCACCAGCGAGGGCCGGCCGCTGCCAATGATCATGGGCGCGACCACCAAGTGGAGGCGGTTCAGGTGCCCCTCCTCCAGAAAACGCGACACGGTCACCCCCCCCCCTTCCACAAAGACACGCCGCAGACCCCGCTCTGCCAGAAGCTCCAGGAGGAACTTGGCCGAGAGCATGCCGGTGGTGGGAACGGTGACACGTTCTACAAAGTCCGGCAGCTCCCGCTCCACATCGGCGCCGGTCAACCAGAGGGTGGGCGCCTTGCCATCGCTCAGGAGCTGGTGGGAGCTTGGAACGGAGCCGGAGGGATCCACCAGAACCCGAGTGGGGTGGGGTCCAGGTACCCGCCGAACCGTCAGCGCCGGGTTGTCCAAGGTCGCTGTGGCTGCGCCGACCAAGACAGCGTCCGAGAGGGCCCGCAGGCTGTGGGTGTGTGCCAAGTCTTCCGGGCCTGAGATCCATTGGGAGGAGCCGCAGTCCATCGCAATGCGCCCATCCAGGCTCTGGGCCAGGTGCCCCACTGTCCACTCGCTGCCGCGCGCCAAAGGCTCCAAACACTGCCACGCTTGGAGCTGCTCAGCGCTCCAAGCAGGATCGGCAAAGACCGATTCCCCCCGAGACAATGCCAAGAGGCGGGTCCAGACGGCGTTGGGAGAAGGGATGGGCATATTCAAGACGCTTCCGGCAGCTCCTCGCTCCTAACGCGCTGGTTGGAAAGCGATGGACGATGGTGTACCCGCCTGGGCGGAACACAGGGGGTTATTGCGGCTTAAATGCACTCCCCTTCCCGCAGCTTGATTCTGGCCGGTGCCGTCAGCGCACTGGGCGCTGCGCTTCTGGCCGCCATCCTGGCGGGCGCGCTGAACCAAGCCAGCTCCGCTCAAGCCGCTCTGGCCGCCCTGGGAGCCACCCTCGTTCCCGCAGGCGCTCTGGCCCTGGCTTGGGGCGAGCGCCAAAGCATGGGCAAAGAGATCGGCCCCGCGAACTGGGTGACCTTCTCTCGGGGGGCCTTGGGAGCCTCAGCAGGCGGCGTTGGCCTGTTGGCCTTCGCGATGCCTCTGAACACAGGCCTGCTCTGGGCGGTCGTCGTGCTCAGCATCCTGGCCCTCTGCATGGATGGGCTCGATGGCTGGGCCGCCCGTCGCTTCGACTGCGCCAGCCCCTTCGGCGCCCGCTTGGACATGGAGCTGGACGGCATGACCACCGCCGCCCTCTGTGTGCTGGCTTGGAGCAGCGGCGCTGCGGGTGCCTGGATCCTGCTCTCGGGTGCCATGCGCGGCCTCTTCATCCTGGCTGCGCGCCTCTGGCCTTGGATGGACCGCCCTCTCTTCCCCAGTCAGCGCCGCAGGGTGGTGTGCGTCATCCAAATCGCCACCCTCATCGCGGCCTGCGCGCCCCTCTTTTCCAGCATCAGCGCATGGGTCGCAGGTGCAGGATTGGCGGCCCTGATCTATAGCTTTGGGGTCGACACCTACTGGCTGTACACGCACCGAGAGCGCCCGTGACCCTTCTGGCCCTGCTGCTGGCATGCACCACCCCCGTAGAACGCGCGGGCCCCGACCTGGTGCTCTTCACCGTCGACACCCTGCGTCACGACACCTTGGGCTTTGCCGGCGACACCACTGCACAGACCCCAAACATGGACCAGCTCGCCGCCCGCGGCGTGGTCTTTGAACAAGCCACCACCCCCTTTCCGCGCACCACACCCGCCCTGGCCAGCCTGCTCACCGGCTTGCGTCCGGCGCACCACGGCAGCCTAGAGGTGGGCCAGCCCATGACCTCCGGGGTGCCCATCGCCGTCTCCCTCCAGAAGGCCGGATGGGTGGGCATCGCGGCCAGCGGCACACCGGTGGCCGGTCCCGAGCAGGGCTTGGCACAAGGCTTCGAGGTCTTCATCTCCAAAGAGGACCCCCGCGCCTCTGAGCTGGTGGACATCGTCATCCAGGCCACCGCAGAGCTGCCGCCGGAGCAGTCCGTCTTCCTCTGGGTGCACGTGGTCGACCCCCACTTTCCCTACCTGCCCGACGGCGCCACCGAAGGCCCGTGCAAGGAGTTGGGGGAGAAGATCAGGGATGGCGCTCAAAAACGCGGTCCCATGTTCGCCAACCACGGCGGCGTGGCCGCCAACGCCCTGGAACACTGCCAGCAGCTCTACGCAGGCGAGGTCAGCGCTGCCGACTCTGCGCTCGGAGAGCTGCTCGAAGGCTTGAGCGCCCAAGGCCGCAACCCCATCGTGGCCCTGAGCTCCGACCACGGAGAGCACTTCGGCGAGGGCGGCCTGTTTTACGAGCACGGACCCCAGGCCCATGACGCGGTGGTGCGCATTCCAATGGTGGTGGCCGGTCCAGGCGTGGGCCAGCACCGGGACCGAGGAGTGGCCCGCTTGGAGGACCTGGGGGCCACGATGCTCGCAGCCGCAGGACTCCCCACTATGGGCCTGGATGGCGTGGATCTCTGGCCTCGGCTGCGAGAGGAGGTGACGCCACTGGAGGAGGCGGCCGCTTGGGTGCTCTCCGGGAGCGCCCTGCACAACGTGCTCACAGGCTTCGTCACCACCGGACGCCAAGGCCGCCGGGTCTGCACCCACGGACCGCGCTGGAGCCGCTGCGGCAAGAAGCAGAGCTTCCGCTTCTTCGACCACATCGCTGATCCCAACCTGAACACCGCCGGCGAGCCCAGTCCCTTTGACCGCGCGGCCCTGGAGGCTCAAGCAGACACCTGGCCGCCGGAGAGTGCCCGGCAGCTCCTGGTCCGCACCCCATCCAGCGCCTTGCGGGCCAAGCCCGTGGCGAAGGGTGGACACCAGCGAGAGGGAGACGCGTCCTTGGGCAGCCAGTTGGACGCCTTGGCCGCCGAGCTCCAGGTCAAGGACTGGTCCTCGGTTCAAGACGACAGCGTTCTCGAGGGCCTCAAGGCGATGGGCTACGTCGAGTGAGAACTACGGCCCCTGGCCGATGACCATCCTGCGCCTCAGATCCGCCAGCCCGTAGCTCAACTCCGCCTCGATCACGGCCTTCTCCGCATCCGCCAGCTGTCCTTCGCGAAGCACCAAGCGGAAGACCTCACTGCCGCCCAGCTCAAAGGCGGTGCGCTCCATGGCCAGGGCCTCCTCTGCGACCGCCAAGGCTTGGCGCGCGATGACCACCCGCTCCCAGCTGGCCTCGACGAGCTGATGAGACTGCTGAAGTTCGGCTGCGAGTTGATCCAGTGCGCCCTGGCGCACGAAGGCGACCCGGTCCAGCTCCGCACGCGCATATCCCAGGTTTCCCCTTTCCTTTCGCATCAAGATAGGCACCTCAAGGGCCAGGCCACCGCTGACCTTGTCGGGCTCCAGCTTGGCCTTCAGATCCACCTTGGGCAAGGCTTGGTTCTGGGCCCGCCGCAGCTCCGCGTCGGCCAGCTGAAGAGCCAGGTCCAACACCACAACATCGGGACGCTGCTCAAGCTGGGTCAGATCCCAAGCCAGATCCAAGCGCGGCTCCCCCCAGCCCCAGTCCTGCGGGATCTGCTCACGCTCCGGGGTCTGTGGACGGCCTTGGGCATCGCGCCACCACAGAGAGAGGGACACCGCGGCGCTGTCCAGCTCCTGCTTGGCTTGGATGGCTGAGCTCTTGCGAGAGAGCAGAGCCCGCTGGTTGTCCACCAACTCCAAGCGAGAGCGCTGCCCAAGCTCCAGACCTCGCTCCAAGGCGGCGTTGCGCTGAACGGCCAGCTGCAGCTGCCGCTCGGCCAGGTCCAACTTTCGCCCATAGGCCACCCACTTCCACCAGCTCTCTGCCGCCTTGCCACGCGCCTGAAGAACATCCAGGTCCAAGGTGGCCTCTTGGATGCTGAAGAGCAAGCGAGCCGAGACGAGCTCCAGGCGCGAGTCGCCCCAGATCAGGCCATCCAAGACGGGCACCGAGAGCTCGGCAGAGGGGGTCCCGTTGGCCACGCTGCCGTCCCAGTTCAGAGCCATCGTCGGCCCCAGAGAGGTGGGCTGGACGAAGGAGAGGGATCCATCCTCGACTCCAGGGACACCGTCCTCCGAGGCCCAGCCCCCCACGATGTAGGGGTCATTGACGGCCCCAGCCGAGGTCACCTTGGCCGCAGCCTGGTCCACCTTCGCCGAGCTTGCGCCCAGGTAGGGGACGCGGGTGTCCACGCCCTCCATCAAGCGGTCCAAGGTCAGGGTCTGGGCCTGGACCAGCGAGCAGATCAGTAGAATCACTTCATCAACCCTGGGTCACGTGGCTTCTTGGCGCTGGCGGGCTTGCCCTCCAGTGCGGGGGTGTCGGGGGGGAAGGAGTTGATGCGGCGCCAGACCTCCCAGCCCAGCCTGACCTCGCCCAAGAGCACAAAGCCCTTGGCCTTGACGCCCTGGCGAAGGGTGGGCCAGGGGCGGTCGCCTTCGACAGGGACAACGACCACTCGGAACTTGCCGCTGCCGCTGTCTGTTGCATCGATGAGCGCGACGCGGCCAGGGTACGTGCCGATGCCGTCGCCAGGGGGACCCACCCACTGCAAGGCGGGGATGCCCTCAAAGACCACGCGCACCTGGTCCCCCACCTCAATCCAGGGCAGGTCTCGGCCGTCTGCGTAGATGGCCACTGCGCCTGCGTCGGTCTCTGGGACGAGCTCGATGAGCGCATCGCCAGCCTTGACCTGACCGCCAATGGGTGCGCCCTTGAGAGAGAGCACCACGCCGTCCCGCGGGGCCAAGATGTCCTGGCTCTGCTGGTAGGCGAGCTTGCCCTCCAGCTCGTTGTACTTGCCCTTGATGGAGGCGATCTTGACCATCGTCTCGTCCCGCTCCGCCTCAGAGATCGCAATCTCCGCGTCGGTTGACGCCAGGGCCTTCTCCCGCGCCCGCTGGGTCGCGACGATCTCCAGGTCCAAAGCCTCCACAGTGGCCTCTTGCTTGGCCACGGAGAGCATGGCCAGCTCCAAGTCACGGTTGCTGGAGATTCCCTCCGACTGAAGGGTCTCAATGCGGTCCAGGTTCAGCTTTGAGGTGTCCAGAGTGGCCAGCTCACCCAGTGCCTTGCGGCGCAGTTCAGCGATCTTGGCGTTGTACTCCGCATCGATCTGCTCGCGAGAGGCGCTCTTGGCGAGCACGCTGCGCTCCTTGGAGGCTGCCTGAGCTGTAGCGGCGACGCGCTCCTCAGCCAGATTGGCGAGCTGACGCTGCAAGCGGGGGATGCGCTCAGGGTCGTTGTCGCCCAGCGAGAGGAGCAGGTCGCCCTTCTTCACCACGCTGCCCTCGCTGACTTCCCAGCGGATGATTCGGCCGGAGATGGGCGCCTGTACGGACTGAACCCGCTGGTCTGGCGAGAAGGCGATCACCTGCCCACTTCCCACCGCCGACTGCTGCCAAGGAAGGAGGCTGGCGATGAGCAGAAAGAGCGGCATAGCGAAGATCGTCCATCGGGCCAAACGACGTAGAACTGGCGGGGTCTGAATCAGCTCCCGGCGCATCATCGTGCGTCGGCGCCTCAGGGTCTTGGGCCGCTTGGAGACCGCGCTGAGACGCGGCGCCAGAG
>OJHJ01000126.1_pt1 | contig 58859 bp, 66 predicted proteins | sample 1595201 | NCBI WGS metagenome assembly OJHJ01 (sample SAMN05416832, study PRJEB24817) | seawater metagenome | isolation source: Sea water | place: Canada:Atlantic | collected 2013-07 | reverse complement strand
AGCGTCTCGTGGGCTCGGAGATGTGTATAAGAGACAGTTATAGCCATGCAAACCATAGTCGAAACTACCTGAATTCCTGAGAAAATCTGATAAATTACTCAGCAATACAGAAAGGCTAAGCATTATCAATTATTTAGCAGCGCATCCTGCAGCCGGCGATATCATGCAAGGCACCGGTGGCATTCGTAAATTAAGGTGGTCTGCACAAGGTAAAGGAAAAAGGGGTGGAGTACGTATTACCTATTATCATCACAATGAATTAATGCCTTTATTCTTATTAACACTGTTTGGTTAAGGTGAAAAAGCCAACTTAACAAAGTCTGAGAGTAACGATCTAGCTAAAATCACAACGTCACTAATTAAGAACTATGGAGACCAAAAATGAGTAAAGCATTTGATAGCATCAAACAAGGCCTTGACGAAGCTCTAGAGTTTTCAAAAGGCAAAAAAGGAAAAGCAGTCGTACATAAATTTACACCTGTCGATGTAAAAAACATTCGAGCGCAGGTAGGGATGTCCCAAAATGAATTCGCATCAGCATTTGGTATAAGTGTTAGTACGCTTCGCCACTGGGAGCGTGGCGACCGAACACCACATGGCCCTGCATTAGTTTTATTAAATGTGGTCGCCAAAGAGCCCAAAGCCGTACTTAAGGCACTGAGTCACTAAATGCTAACAAGGCGTCCCAGCCGACGCCAAAAATCGACGCGGCTGAACTTAAAAGTTATGCATAGGTGACTAATGGATATGGCACAAAAAATTCATATTGGGTTAATGCTGTTAATATCATTTAAATGTTTTTCAGCTACCGAGCCATATGTTCAACTCTTATGTGCTGACAATGGAAATAAAATTACTGTTAATTATTTCCGGTTAGTTAAAGAATATGACTCTCAGTGGAGAAGTTTAATTGCAGCTTAACCCCTACTTTTAACTCAGGTTAGTAATGGGGGGATTACAGGAAGAAATAGACATTGCAACGGGTGAAATCATAGATCCACCAATAAATCGTTATGGCGAATTAATAGAGGGCCGTTTTTTTGGTTTGTTATCTGAGGGTGTTCATCATTTAACAAGATTTTACAAGTGGACAATTAACGTTATAAACAGCGTTAATGATATTGATTTGGATAGTATAAAAGTTAAATGTGAGTTTGACTTAAGTGGCAATTCGCCGCCCTTGGAGTTCTGTCAATAACTGTACGGTTAATATAGAGAATATTAGATTGAGTGACTTATTGTTTCGATCTTACGCTAATATCACCGATAAATTAGAAACTTAAAACTCAAGACTTGATTTGTTTTTCTGTAGTATCATACCGAAATCCCTCACTCAGGGAGTTCTATACTTCTTCAAAAATTATTGAGAGAGAGGAGGCGCGATAATGGCAACGGCAGAACAATTAAAATCATTGATCCGATCGCATTTTGGTAATGAACCAGAACGGTTTTACACGATTGCTTTGCAGGTTGCTGCACATGAAGCAAAAAAAGGTAATTCTGCATTGGCTCATGACCTTCGTAACCTTGTGGATATGGAGCGGAAGAAAGCTGGCCCCCGCGTACTTAACTTTCCTAAGGATTTAAGAGGATTGGTTTTAACCGAAGAACCAAGAACATCGAAACAAGTTCTAGTCATGAACCCTGATCTACAAGCAAGAATAGATCAAATCATTCACGAATATAGACAGCAGGGTAAGCTTAAATCGCATGGCCTGTCTCACCGTAGAAAAATCCTTTTAATTGGTCCGCCCGGTACAGGTAAAACCATGACGGCAAAGGTACTGGCTCATGAGCTTCATATCCCCCTTCACACGGTGCAGGTTGATCGTCTTGTGACTAAATTCATGGGAGAAACTAGCGCAAAACTTAGACAAATATTTGATTTCATGAAGGAAGAACACGGCGTTTATTTCTTTGATGAATTTGATGCTATTGGCGGCGATAGAGGCGCAGATAATGATGTAGGTGAAATGCGCCGTGTCCTAAATGCTTTCTTGCAATTCATTGAGCAAGATATATCCGACAGCATTGTCATTGCTGCAACGAACAACCCTCAACTTTTAGATAAAGCGCTGTTTAGGCGTTTCGATGATGTTCTGTATTATAAAAATCCTACAGATAAAGAAAAACAACAGCTGATAGAAAACGTATTGGGGAGTTTTAAATCTGCTCGTTTCGGTTGGAAAACTGTTTTAGATAAAAGTTCCAACCTTAGCCATGCAGAGCTGGTTGTTGCCTGCAATGACGCTATTAAAAATGCGATATTAGCTGATAAAAATAAAATTAGCGCTTCAGACCTTTGTGCGATGATTGTTAACAGACAAAATGCGCATAAAGGAATGAATGGCTAAGTATGGAAAAAGAACTACCGCATATTCGAATACAAGGGCCAAGTGACAGTATAGGTTTTACGACACCTAGGTCTTCCCCGATAAAGCCTCACTTTCCTCCTAGGTTAAGAGAGCAGCACGGTAGCCGTATTAAAAAGAAGCTTGAAGAAGCCTGGAAAGAAAGTGAAAAGGAGAAGGTTGCAACACATTCAGAGCGAACAGGAACTTATATAGAGTTTCAAAATTATCCAGACTTTGATATTAAAATCAAAAGCTTAGAGGATCTTGGCAAAGGAGTTCGCCTTTGCAACGTCAGAGAAGAAAAAGCTAAGCAAGCAGACGGAAGTGAAGTAGTAACAAAGTACATCACAACATATATTCCAAATGATAAGAAACTATGGTTCTTTGATAAAATTAAAGAATACTTAGATCCAGAAAAAGACAACCAAAAAGGAAACCCTAAGAACAAAGATCTTCTTGAAGGGATTGAAGAATTAAGAAAGGCTTTGCTTGTTGAATCTTTTTGGACAGACAACAAGAAACTAATACCTTCTGCCACACAAGAATGGTGTGAAATTTGGTTGCGTGGCGACAAGGAAGAAGTAATCACTAGGTTTGACGAGCTATTACAATCACAAAATATAAACAGTAAAACAGGCTATATAAAATTCCCAGAGAGGTTTGTGAAGCTTATCTATGCTTCAGAAGAGCAATTAAGTAACATTACAAGGAACTCTGATGATATTGCAGAATATCGTCGAGCAAAAACTACTGCAGAATTTTTGTTGTCCAAAAACCCAGCAGAACAAAGTGAATGGGTAGATGATTTATTGGAGCGTGTGTCAGTAAATAACAGCTCAAATGTGTCAGTTTGTATTTTAGACACTGGTGTTAACAATGGTCACCCATTGCTTAAGCCCGTGCTATCAGATGAGGATTGTCAAACTGTAGAGCCTAGTTGGGGTAGCCATGATCACCATAGCCACGGAACATTAATGGCAGGATTGTCAGCTTATGGAGATTTGCAGTCAAAACTAGAAAGCAGTGTTCCAGTTAATTTAGGGCATATTCTAGAGTCGGTAAAGATCCTCCCCCCAGAAGGTGACAACAAGGTAGAGTTATATGGGTACATAACAAAGCAAGCGATAAGTCGAGCGGAAATACAAGCTAAAGATAGAAAACGGATTGTTTGTATGCCTGTTTCCTCTGATGATACTCGTGACAGAGGGCGACCATCATCATGGTCTGCGGCGATAGATCAAATTTCATCTGGTACAGAAGATGAAGATAAGCGTTTATTTATATTGGCCGCAGGAAATGTTACAGATATAAATCAAATTGCCAATTACCCCTATTCGCTAATGGCAGACTCCATACATGACCCAGCACAATCTTGGAATGCCATAACTGTAGGAGCCTTTACGAACCTTACTGACATTACAGATACAACACTCAATGATTATTATGCACTGGCAAACGAAGGAGAGATTTCTCCATTTTCAACAACATCGTTAACTTGGGAAAACAATAAATGGCCAATAAAGCCAGAAGTTGTTTTTGAAGGCGGGAATATAGCGGTAGACACAAATAAATTTGCTACAGAGTGCAACGATTTGTCTTTAGTTTCTACATATTACAAACCTCAAGAAGAATCTTTATACCCATTTAACATGACAAGTGCCGCTACGGCACAAGCAGCTAATTTTGCAGCGCAAATACAGGTTCAGTACCCTGATTATTGGCCAGAAACCATTAGAGCGTTAATGATCCATTCTGCAGAGTGGCCTCAGGCGCTAAAAGAACAGTTTGCACAAAATGATAATAAAACTGAACTGAACAATGTACTTAGAGCGTGTGGGTATGGCGTCCCAAGTTTAGACCGAGCCATTTATTGTGCATCTAATAGTCTAACCCTTATTGCTGAAGCAGAAATTCAACCTTTTGAAGGCTCAAATACAAAAGATATGCATTTATATGAGCTTCCGTGGCCCAAAGAAATTTTAGAAAGTCTTGGAGAATCTGATATTGAGATGAGAATAACGCTTTCTTATTTTGTAGAACCGGGACCAGGAGAAGTTGGCTGGAAAGACCGCTATCGTTACGCATCTCACTCCTTACGGTTTGATTTAAATTCTCCCGGGGAACCTAGAGACATATTTGTTGATAGAATCAGCACAAGAAATAGAGATGAAAATCATATATCCAGCTCTAGCAGCCCCTCTAATCATTGGGTAATTGGATCAAAAAATAGAGATAAAGGCTCTATACACTCTGATATATGGAGGGGTTCGGCAGCTGACTTGGCTGATTCTAATTTAATTGCTATTTCACCTGTAATTGGTTGGTGGAGAGAAAGGAGGCACCTAGGAAGGTCCAATAAAACTGGTCGATATTCCTTGATTGTTTCAATTGTAACTCTTGAACAAAACGTGGATATTTATACCCCTGTGAAAATAGCAGCGGAGATTAAGGTGACGGTTGATATTGAAACATGAAATTTATAGCGGAAAACTAACCCCACTAAAGTGGGTCAGTTTTGCATGCTTATTAACAAAGGGGGAGATATTTACGCCACCCTCATATTGTTGATTCAGGTTTGGTTCTGAAGTCACTTTGTCTTTGAAACTAATGTAACAATAGCAATGCCAAAATAAACGACCTTGAGATTTAACGAATTGTTCTCCTTGAGAAAACTTAAGGCATATTTATCAAAAAATTGTCTACTATGCGTCTACTGTTCAGGATAAGACATAAAAAAGCCCCAGCACGTTTAAGTGCTGAGGCCTAGTATTCAATGGTGCTGGGGCCGGAACCTAAAAAAACTCTCTATCCCCTAGTATAACTATATAAAGCAAGATTTATTTTACTACATGCCCCCATAAATGCCCCCAAATAACTCATTATTATCGTACAAAATCACTTCATTGTTTGAAATCTTTCTAATACTTATATATTGCCGGATTTATACGCTGAGTTCAATCTGTGAATGTTAAGATGTATTTGTCCTAGGGTGTGCCTGCTTCGGTAGGCCACTCACTTGTGAGTGCGACTAATATTGAAGAGCCTCGTCTCTTAGTCCTCGTGACTTGCCCTGTATTGGGTGTTAACTCATAGTAACTAAATGACACCCTAAGACACCTAAACTATGGAAGGGAAGGAAAATTAAAATGGCATTTTCAGATAATGTGTGGTGGACGAGGAAAGCAAAGATACAAGCCGAAAGTCGTCTGTTATCCAATGCTTTTCAATCACAAGTCATGCTCTTATGGTATTCGTTTTCAAGTGTTGCTGCAGCTGTTTATTATTTAGAACCACATGAGAATAGCCCCAACCCAGATCTTATTGGAATCACCTGGGTGGTTTTTTCAGTATTAGTATTATGTATTTCTGGGTTTATTAATGGACTATCTTTTAAAGAGCGAGCTGGATTAATTAAAGAGTGCTATGAAACACTGAATAGTATTTATCATAAATCAAAAAGTAACCCGGACAATTTTGTCGAGTTAAGCTCTGAGTATGATCAGATATTAGGAGTTTGTGAAAATCATTCTGATAGAGATTACTACCTTGCTCTGTGCATCGAACACGTTACTAAAACAGGTAAGAAAGATAAGGACACTGGTATCAAAGAAGGTTTAGATCGCCGCCCAACTTGGTATCACTGGTTTTCTCTTATTTATTGGACTCTGCGTCGCATAATAATGCTTGCATTTTTCTATGCATTACCAATTCTTGTTTTTTTCGCTTTAGGGCTGATACAGTGACAATCAGTGATACGTTTTCAAAGCACTTTTCTACAAAAGTACTCAAAGAGGTATTTACTCATCATGTTGTATATTCTAAGGCAACAGGGATTGATAATTTGGACTCTTATGCGTTCAGGGCACAATCAGATAACCACATTGAGATTCTCTCTAGAAAAGTATTATCTGGGAGCTACAAATTCACAAAGTACAAGCTAAAGCTGATAAGTAAGGGGCGAAACAAAGTACCAAGAGAAATATCAATTCCAACAGTTCGTGACCGCATAGCATTGCGGTCTCTATGCAATTTTTTAACTGAAATTTATCAAGAGAGTATTAAGTTTAATCTACCTCAGAATGTAATAAAAAATGTGAAACAAGATTTAAATACAGGAGCTTATGATGCTTGTATTAAACTCGATGTCACCAATTTTTATCCATCAATAAAACATACGGAGATGATCTCTCGCTTGGGGAAAAAGATACGGAACGACAATATAAAAAATACTATTCTATCCGCAATTGCATCACCAACTGTTAGTGTCTCGGCTGCATCTGACACACCTCCAGAAAAAGGTGTTCCTCAGGGGCTTGCTGTTTCTAACATATTAGCCGCAATATATTTATCTAATATCGATAGTTATTTTGAGTCCATTGAGAATTTAAAGTATTACCGCTATGTTGATGATGTTTTGATTTTTTGTAATTTGTCAGAAGCAGATGAAATAGCAAAGCTAGCTATTAGTAGGTTTAGGAAGATAGGCCTGAAAATCTATGACCCTATTAAATCACCTCATAAATCAAGTATTGGTCCAATAAGTAAAGGTTTTGATTATTTAGGTTATAAATTTGAAGCCGAGAGTGTTACAGCAAGAATTAGTTCAGTCGAAAGGTTGAAGCAATCATTAGTTTCAATTTTTACTAGCTATAAATACTCGAAGAAAAAAAGTGAGGATTTTTTACTGTGGAGACTAAATCTAAGAATAACTGGCTGTATTTATGAGAATAAAAGTAAGGGTTGGCTATTTTTCTTTTCAGAAATTACTGATGAGAGCCTTCTGCATTCGCTTGATCATTATGTGAAAAAATTGATACAAAGATTTGGTGTTAATATTACACCAAAAAAATTCGTACGATCGTTCAAAGAACTTAGTCATCGTAAGTACGAGACTAATTATATTCCTAATTTTGATAAGTATGAATTGGAGCAAATGAAGACAGTCCTTATTAAGTATTTTCGTTTGAACCTAGATAAGCTGGAAGATGAAGAAATTGAGTTTGAATTCAAAAAACGCCTAAACAGACAAGTAAAAGACTTGCAGGTGGATGTGATGAATTTTTCATAATCTTAGAAATTATATTTTCAATATAAACCAACTATTGTGATTCCAATTTATTAAATGCAAGATGTGTAGCCTGACGAATTTTGACCTGAGTTTCATTAAATGAATGGCTCTTGAATCCATTGGATTCATCTACATAAAGCTTACGATTTATCTCAATCATCAATGAGCTAACTCGGCTATCTATCTGATAGTGTTTATGCGGGACCAGTGTTCCAGCGAAAGCTGTATCAATAGAAACTGATAGACCTTGTCTTTTAAATTCAGTGACAAACAAATCTACGACATGCTTCGGTGTATGAAAAGAGTCTGTACCGAGGCAAATGTCGGTGCGCTCCAGATTTGTTGTGTCTATCTCATAAGGTAGCGGTTTGCTTGGGAAGCTGTGACAATCCAGTAGGAAGGCATAACCGTAATTATTTAGTAGACGATCAACAGTTTTAGTTAGTTTTAAGTGATGAGGCCGGTAATATTTGTCGAGCAAATCCTTACGTTCAGATGAATTCAGAGCCCGTCGTAGTGATTGTAACTTGGAGCCGACCTGATATATCACACCCATACCGCGCCCGGCCATCGTCTCATAGGCGTCATCCTCAAAACGTTCGACATCCACTACCAAACGACTTAGCGGTGCTCGCACCACTTGCTCATCACTCACACCGGAACTATACAGGTCGTAAGTATAGTGATCGGTCATATTAATTAGCTCAGACTGCAGCTCACTTTCGCTGATAACAAACTGACCTATAACAGAGCTTGGTATAAGTTGTGAATCATGAGGCACATGTAAAACCACCCATTCAGGGTACGGAAAAGTATTCAAATTTGTAGTGCTCATCGGTACGTTTTATGCGGTTAGCTAAATGTCAGCGTAGAAGAATCAATTTTGGCACCGCGTCTGAACTACACCAGACAATGGCGTTTTATTCATATTTATTACCAAGCTGCCTAGCGACACTTTCTTCAATACCCAATGCCAATAAGCTTGGTTCACCAGGCCATTGTTCTGCAGGGTCTTGTCCAACACCCAAAATGGTCGTTATATTAAGTTCCTTCAGATCTAAAAAGAGGCGCTCGTTACGCAATTTGTTGCCTTTATCTGAGAGGGGGTTACTGTACGGGTTGAAAGCCGTTATAAAAGCAGCTGAATGGACTTTATGTGAACGATATAAATCAAGTAAAGGTGGGCAACATTTATCGACAAAGAGAGTAAATGGCTTTTTTGAATGAACCATAAAGTGTGTTTCAAGATAGGCCGCAACCGTTTCTGAGCTGATATTTGATACTGACATTATGTTTTATTTTGAAGTTAAATTACCACTCAGATTAAGGGGAATCATACGTATCATCATATATATCTGATAAGTTCCTTCCTTCATAAGTCCAGTGTGGTGAGGGTTGTATAGGGCGATTAATCTCCATTAGCTTTTGTGTCAAGGCTGTCAAAGAAAAGTCCTCTCCATTGAATTCAACACGACGCCCAGAAGTGACTTTACACCTAGTTTTACCATCAGAAAACAGGAATTCAGAGTCTACCGGTATTCCCATTTCTACAAAGTTTTGCACTGGCCGGCGTGATTTCAACTTCTTCACTGCATCTTTAGAATCAATATCAACATTATCTGCTTCCAACTGCAATTGGGGGGTCACATCTTCAACTATCATTAATTCAAGCAGAGCAATAGCTTGTTCTGGCTCTATTTGGAAAAACTCTCTTTTGGAGTTGATTCGATATGGTCCAAAAGCAAAATGAAAAGCCTTTTCAACTTTTCCTTCATCCTCGACACGGCCCGCAAACGCACACTCGAAAGGGACGGGGACACCTGTTGAATATAGCTCTGATAACCATGCATCTACAGTGTTCCTTGAAGTTTTACCTATTTTGACTAAACCTGGCATCGCCGAGTTTGTTAACACGTAAACTATTCCTGGTTCTTGCATAAGTCTTCATCCTTTTTAACTTTCAATACCTAACCTGTTTAGTTCTTATAACTTAACATTATTTTCGTTATACAGGTTTTCTGCAGCGTCAGAAATGTGCTCTTTCATCGCAAGCTCGTTAAGCCATGACGAAGGAATAGCTCCAACTCCATAATAAGCACCTGCTACCTGGCCACAAATAGCAGCTGTAGTATCGGCATCATCACCCAGGTTGGCCGCCTGTAAAATTGCATCTTTGAAATTTTCGGTTGTATAAAAACACCAAAGTGCGGCCTCCAAACTTTCTACTACGTAACCAGTACCTCGTATCTGCTCAATAGATTTATCTCGGTAATTCCCATCTGCAATTTTTTGAATGCTTTGAGGTAGAGAAACATTCGTAAGGTAATTTTGGAGCAACACGGTTTCTTTATCCTTTCCAGCTAACGCATTATAAAGAATGCTGGCTAGTAGCTGACATGACAGTATGCATTCTTCGGCTCCGTGCGTGGTTAGCGAACTTTGCGCCGCGAATTGAATAACATCATCAACATTAGGGTAGTAGTACATGACAACAGGAGCTAATCGCATAATGCTTCCGTTTCCTGCTGTAGCCGGATCGGTAGAGCCGGCATATGGGTTATCGGTACGATGAAATACGCCTAATGCACGTGCCACGGTTTTTCCCACACCAAAGGCATGGGGCTTACATGAAAGATACCCTTCATTTCCCCATTTCCAATAGCGCTCCATTTGGTCATGAGCATCACATCCATTTTTTTGGAGTAAGCTTTCAGCAAGGCAAAGAGCCATTGATGTATCGTCCGTCCATTCACCTTTTTTGAGCTGAAATTTACCACCACCAACCATATCATCTAATGGTTTGAATCGCCCTCTAGGGTAGAACTCCACAGTTGTTCCCACTGCATCGCCACAGGCCAAGCCCAACAAACAGCCTTTAAACCTATTAATCTCACTAATCGTCATTTACCTGAACTCTGGTGAAGTATTTTCTAAAATGCTAATCCTCGTTGATTTGGCTGCCACTTGCTAATTTCAAGCTGGGCTTTTCCAACACCTAGGTTTTTAACCCACTTGGCTGTTGCATCAATGGTTGCCCACGTCTTAATTGCACCCTTGATGGTGGTTGCGGTAACAGGGCCATTTTGTGTCACAACTTCTACGTGAATTGCTGAACCAGCCGCAATAATTAATACTTTCTTTACAGCCCCAGCCTCTACCAACGCCCTGATAGTCTTTTCATTCATGGTCATCATCCCCGAACAGGTTTTGTTGTTCAGGAATGGCTATATCCTCTTGTTTGCAATGGTTTCTAATTAACATTTCAATCATATTAGCTACACTACGATGCTCTCTATTAGCTGCAACCTTGATTGCTTCTTTAATTGAGGGGTCTACTCGAAGATTAAGTGTTGTAGTTTTTTTAGGCGGCATAAGCAAAAACTCATAAATTTAGTTACACAATGTAACGCATTTGTAATAAAAATTAAATGCGTATAGCATGTTAATCTTCAAAGGGAGTTGAAGCACACGATGAAAAATACTGTCTATTATTTACCAGGGAGAGACGGAAGGGTCGCTACTGGATTAGGTGAAGGAATTCTTGAGTTAGGGTACAAGCTGAAAGGCCGGGAAACACCTTGGTCTTTTGAAGGACTAACATTTAAAGAACAACTTGACCTAATAGCTCAGGACCTACGATCCGACTTTTGGACTGAAGATGCAAAATTAGTAGCCGTTTCATATGGTGCTTACCTGTTATTGAATGCCTTATCAGAACAAGAACAATACCCGGGTAGTGTATTGATTTTATCGCCTGTACTTGGAGAGGTAACGAGTGATGAGTCAATGCGGTATTACAGCCCACCAAGGCCCAGCAGAATCATAGAGCTTGCCAAGACAGGATTATTTCCACCACCAAAACATATTGAACTACACGTTGGCGATAGTGATTGGCAAAGTCCATATGAGCGAGTTATAGATTTTGCTAATGCTGTTGGGGGTGATTACTCAGTTGTTCCGGACACAGGGCATGACCTTGGTAAAAGTTATGTTTCGCCGATTATCAAAAGATGGCTTGATGGAAGTTAAATAAGGGCTAGTACTGATTAGCCGTATAATCTTTAGTTAGGAATCAATATTTACAGGAGTTGCTGTTATGTCTTACTGGTGGGTTAATCATAACCAGACACACACACTTGAAATCGAAGGCGGTTATATCTGGTCGCCTAAAACGAATAGCAATGGCGCAAAAAACCAAACTTATATTAATTTAACCTTAGTTAAGCCGGGGGATGTCGTCTTTTCTTATGCCAAAAGTCATATCAAGGCAATAGGGGTTGTATCGATGCCATGTATTAATGAAAAGAAGCCTTTAGAGTTTGGTAATAAAGGCGCTAATTGGGAAACGGATGGTTGGCTTGTCCATATTGAATGGCTTTTATTAAAGAAAGAGTTTAGTCCTAAGAAGCATATTAGTAAGCTGTCCCCATTGCTGCCTGAGAAAAATTCGCCTATTCAAAAGAGTGGTAATGGTAACCAAGGCTGTTATTTAGCTTCCATAAGTAAAGCTTTACATGATGCGCTTATGTCGTTGTCAGAAGAAGCAGGTAATGAGGTTGATTTTGAGGATATAACGCTAGACCTCGAGAACACACTAGAAGAAGAAAAAATTATTCACTCTGATATTCAGGAAACAGAGAAAAAGCAATTAACTAAAGCACGAATTGGTCAGGGTCTTTTTAAGGCTAGAGTCGAACAAGTTGAGCCCCGTTGTCGAATAACCGGAGTAAGTAATAAAAAGTTTCTTGTAGCTAGCCATATTAAGCCCTGGTGTAAAAGCAGCAATATGGAAAGGCTTGATGGTAATAATGGTCTTTTATTATCACCTCATGTTGATAAATTGTTTGATAGAGGTTGGATAACGTTTTCAAATGAAGGTGAAATTCTTTGCAGCTCCAAGAAAGTAAAAGACATCATGTGTTATTGGAATTTGGATGTTAATGAAAATGTTGGCTCGTTTACAAATCAACAGAAAGTATACCTAAGCTACCATCGAGATAATATTTATAAGGGAAGTCATTCGCCTGCCAGTTTGAAAAATACCGCAGAATTATCGAAATGTAGAAAATACCGATACGCATTATGGCGTACTTGGGATGACTCAAAACCTCATGTACTTTTTGTTTGCTTAAACCCATCAACAGCTGACGAGGAAACTAATGATCAGACCTTGAAGAGGTGCATTGGTTTTGCTAAATCATGGGAGAAATATGGTGGCGTTTGCATGGCAAATCTTTTTGCCTTCCGAGCAAGGCATCGTTCTGATATGAAGGCAGCCGCAGAACCGATTGGTTCTCAAAATGACGAATGGCTAAAAAAATTATCAAGTGAGGCTGCTTTAGTAGTTGCGGCCTGGGGCGAAGATGGTTCTTATTTGGGGCGTTCAAAAGAAGTTATGAGGTTATTGTCAAATGTACATTGCCTAACCATGCTTGATGGTGGTGAGCCAGGTCATCCACTGTATTTACCAGGAAATTTGAAACCTGTGCCAATGAATATTTAGACTATATAAATAACTACAAAAATCATGGTATCAAAAGATTATTATTAACTAGTTCAAGTTTTCCTTCTTTGTGTACTTGTCTTTTCCGCCCTAAATGATTCAACTTCTTGTTAAGTTAAATTCTAACTCAAATATGAGTATATTGAATTAGGGAAAGCTCAACCGTAAAGGCTATGTGCGGCCAATATATTGAGATACATCGCAAACAGTAACTTCGCTCTTGTGGAGTTCATAGTATTCTCTGGCTATATTGACGCTATCGCCGTATTTGTTTTTAATTTGAGATAATACTTTCGGTTGCTTAGATAGGATACTAGTCAATGCGCGCCCACCATTAAGAAACTTTAAGGGATAGAATGTGCCGACAACATAAAGGAATTTTGCCTTATGCGTCTGGTGTTCAGCCAACTCATAAAAATCCTTAAATATTCCATTTTGTCTAATAGACTCGGAACCACCTTGCCAATCAATGAACTTGAATTCAGCCACACGTAGATTGGTTTCTAAATCGAATTTTCTCCCTGTATTTCCCGCACCTAAAGAAGTGCTTTGCACAATCTCTCCATCTTGGAGTAGTCCTTCAAGGGCATGGAGTATCCCTGCCGCATGAATTATCACATTAATCTGCCCTGCAATCCTCTTAATAGAAAGAGCAGAATTAATAAATTCATCGTTTATACCGTGCTTCGAACAGAAATTAAGTGAGTCTTCCGCACCTAATCCAACTACTTCATTTTCCAGAGATGCTAGACTTTTAGTAAGTGAATTACCTTGAAATCTATCTATAGCTTCAATGGCTTTATCAATGCTCATATTTCTCCATGGCGTATTTGTTCGGGGCAATTCGTTTGTTAACAATATGTAGACTTAAAGACGTTGTTGTAATCGACTGGCCCTGTTATGTACTTATATCCCAAAGCTTTTGACGACATACAGGTGAGGGCATATTCCTAGCTAACTCAAAAGGCATCGCACAATAAATTAAGAATAAGGCTTCAGGTCACAATGCTCACTTGGAATCATACATTGCCGCGCCCCAAGGTGATAATACGGAACCAAACCAACCCTAATCATCTTCAAACAAGAAATTATCAGATAGCACCTCCATAAGCAACACAACCCTATATTACCAATATAAGAATCTGCAGTAGATCGGTTTCGAGCGTAGTCGACAGTCTTGTATGGCTTGTGTACTTGAGTATATGCGGCAATACTACAACAGGTAAGCATTAGGTGGGAAACACCCATACCTCGTGCGAGCATAAGTGGTGATAGCAATCCGCATGAGGGTAACCTTAGGGTTGTTACGACCTACAGTCTTGCTCTAATCAATATCTGCATTAATTATTAGTTTTTAGGAAGCTGTTTTTCAGCAACTAGTTCACCAATTGTCAACGCAGATCTAAGCGCTCAAAGTTTGTCAAAATAGTGGTCAAACCAGACAAATGTCCTTCTAAGAAGAACATCGTGCTCATTTACCAATTTTATATAAGTACTCCAGTGCATTCCCTTTGGCTTAGAGCCCGCTCTGTTGAGAATACCAGGCTCCCAACCAAGCCGATCACGAATCTTCTCAACACGCCTTAATTCTCTGTCATGTATGGTTTCTCTTTGGCATGCGTAAGCCAAGTTGTAGCAATGGCGACATGCAAAGATAGATCCGCAATAGAGTATAGCGACCCTCCGTCCACAGCCTGCCGCTGGGCACAGAAACCAGGGGCGTTCTCCGCCAAAATGGCAGTTAGTCCAGTCGATGTAGATTGGGTAATTCTTATTTTCCCCTGTTTTACCATTAATCTTATGGCTGTAGGTCAGCCTGACCATGTCTTGAAATGTACTAACCCTGATAGATGATAAAACTTCATCGTTGCGCAACCAATTCCACGTGAAAGATCGGTTCGGTTTAAGTATTCCTTTTCGATGCCAGTGTCGTATATCAAGCTCATGGTAATGACTGGTAGTGCTTCTTGAGCTAAAGCGCCCGCTGCCAAATCCGCCCATTATTTTCTCCGGTTTTTACGAAATCATTAGGGAAATACACCCTTTTGTTTTAGCTATTATTGGCCTTGAATTGTCGTTGATGGTAGGTATAGGACTAGGTGAATACTGGTTACAAAAACGTTTATCGGTATCCCATAATCCAGCGACCGCTTCCGGCTCTCCTTTGATGCAATGACCAAGGTGAGGGTGGGTAATGCGCTCAAAATTGGCACATTCTGCACATCGAATAGAGCAGGGACGAGGAATTGGGCGACCAGCAGCTCCGTTAAAACACCAGGGGCAACCTAATACGTTTTGTGAGGTTGGTAACCAGATGGGGCCACATTGTTTGCACGAAGCATGTTCAGTAAAATGAGAAGGGACTATGCCCATATCCATTTCCCTTCGTTGCACCAGTAATTGCACAAAGCCTATCAATGTGTCGGTGTCAATTTCACCACTATGCCATTCATTGATATTTTCTGGCGACAGTGCGTCACGTACTTCTAATGAGGTGATAGGCAATTCATTGGTAGCTATTTCAAGAGCTTTATCTAAGGCCGTTCCGTTACTGGGAGAACTAAGGGAACTTGGGGAACCGTCCTTTGTTAGTGTCGACTCAAGCGTTCCCTGATTGAGCTCTATTGGGGGAATGGAGGGAACCATCAACGCATCTAATAGTGACTCGAGACTCATAAATCACCCGCTTCAATCACTCGAACTGCGTATAAACTTTTAGATGAACCTGCAACCTTGAATTTCTTAGAACGCTTACCGATGTCATGCTCAACGATCCAATTTTCAGAATCCAGTGCGGTCAATATCCGACGTATATCAAACCCAGCAGCCGCTTCTTTCAGAGCAGGGCTGTTGAACAAATAAATACGCCCCTCGTTATTGCTGCCTTCTTGCCAATAACCAGCTCTATCTCTAACAGACGCATGGTCACTGTTAGCAATAGAAGAAAAACGATCATCGCCATGACGCAGAATGAACTCAGAAACCGCATCCAATATCTGCCGAGTTTCAGTTTGTCCTTCTCCACGAAACTTGCGCCACAAATTGAACCCCAGTTGTGCAGCATGCATTGCTTCACCTTCATTCCATCCTGTTATCGCGTATTCGGTGGCCAGTTCTCCCGCTAAACCGAGTAGAGCAAACACGTTGGCCGCACGATTTTCCAATCCATCGCGGCCAGTAAGTCCGGGAATGCTGCACGCTTTGCTGTACAGTTCGGGCAAGTCTCGCTTATCTTTTACTAGGGCTTCGACGAAGGCGGGGCCAGCATGTCCGTAATGTCGTCCTGTTGCTTGCTTCAGGGTATCAGCGAAAGAACGTCCGTCTGGTTGGTCATGAAGGTTGTCGAACAAACCGTGTGATTGAGATGTGGCGGGTACGTCTAGTAAACGAGCTTCTTGCCCAGCCTTTGCACGTTTGCCGCCCTCGGCCATGTGCGTAGATAGGGTGCGTTCGCCCGACGAGAGCGTTATAACCCGCCAACTGGCAGACTCCCTAGCGTAACCATTTCGTGCGGCGCGTTGTTTGCCTGTACCGTTCGCCAGTGCATACACAATTGCACCTATCTCTTTAGGGTCGCATTCACTAATTTCATCTAGTAACAACAATGTATCGTTCAAAGCGGCAGCAGTCGCTTCTAAACCATTAGATGTCGCCCTCCAAGTACGGACAAATCTTGGTGCACCCCACACACTTCCAGCAATTTGAAGTGCTGTCGTTTTGCCTTGTGAAGAATCACCCACAAAATGAATACCCGCGCCACCAGTTTCTTGTAGTTTGGCGCGTTTCAGCAGCGGCCCTGCAAAGGCGGCAGATACGGCCAGTATCAATAAGGGGTTTTTGCTACACAGTGAGGAAACGCTTTTCGTCCACTCCGTCAGACTGCCTGCTGTCACAAAATCATTATGTGCAGCATGTTCACTCTGGAAGCGAATATTCTCAGCCCCAATAGTGTGTTGCGGTAACACGAATGCTTGGTCATGCCAGCCGGTTCGAAGCGCGGCTATAACGCGGGTCTTGGGATAGCTTTCCATCATCCATTGCCCCAACATATTCCGTTTCCCTGGATTAATACGAACCCCCATATTCAGCAACTCACCACGAAGTTCTTCAGCGCTACCTTTCAATAAATGCATCGGTGCAGCCCATTCCCGCCATTCACCGTTCGGATTAACGAACTTCAATATCAGGCCAAACGACTCATTTCGTTCGTTTGATGTGATGGCAATAGTATGGATAGGGGTGCTAATCCATTCGTTTACGGGTTCAGGAAGTTGTTCACCTTTAGGCTTCGTCCACGAATGCCAGTAAAGCCCAGGCTGGTGCTTGTTGCCGTCTAATCGAAACCAGTCATCATGAGTATGAAACCCCGGGCGTTTAACAGTTGGCTCAGGCAGTTGTTCAGGTACAGTATTTTGAGGCATATTTGCCTGTAACAGGTTCCCTGAATTCACCGGCATATTGTTATCAGGGAATCGACGTGACTCTTGTGAACCAAGGGCGGTTCCCCGCGCTCCCTCAGTTCCCTTGAGTTCTGGTGTAAATGTGATGGGTTCAAGTTTATCCATGCACCCCCCCTTTGATCCATTGGGCTAGATCATTAAAATCAGTGAGCGTTTCAGGGGAACCAATAGGCCATTGGGGTAAAGCCAACAGGGCTCCTGCGGCAATAGCTGCAGCTCTTGCCTTTGTTACCCCAGGGTTACCTAGTGTCAGTCGGTCATCATCTCCAGCAATCACAATCTCGGCTGATAACCACTTACTTCGAGCAGCTACAGCAACTTTTTCCAGGTTGCCAGCGTCAATGGCGGCTAGCACCCGTGAGGCGGGTTGATTCTCAGACAGAGTGCAACCTGTAGCCCATCCTTCACAAATAATGACAGGAGCTAAGTCAGTTACATCATTTGTAACTGGGATAAAGCATCCCTGTTTACGACCACCCGACAATAATAACTTCCGGCCATCCATGCCTATAAATTGAAGGCTTGTCAGTTTGCCAGAGAAGTCCATCACGGGTAGCAGCAACGAGCCTTTACTAATTCTCGCGTTATGGTTTTTTATGCCTTTACTGAGTAGGTAGGCATGATTGTCTGGGGCAGGGGGTGATGCTCTCCAAATAGCCGACGCACTGTTTGCAGCATCAATATATTTTGAACTGCGAACGGCTTCGACCTGCTTCTTAGATTCTTGGACACGTCGCGAAAATGCGGAACGCTCAGCGTGTGAGAGTTCCTTGTTCCTGCTTGCCAGCCAGTTATCTGAAAATCCACAAGACCAGTCTCCATAGCTCCCACCCTTAGCATCATCAAATAACATGCACCAACCTGCACGATTGCTTTGTCGTTTACCAATACCTGGGAAGCGATGAATTTTACCGGGTTCAATAACATTTGGCGGCTCTAGCCCACAAGACTGAATGGCATCGCGGAATTGAGATATTGCATTAATCAAAGCGCCGCACTCCCATGATTAAAACCAAATGCGGCAGTATTACAGTGCTAATAGATATTTGAAATATCGCCTGGTAGAAGCCAGCGTGGTTGATTGCTTTATTGGTCATAGAGCTATCCCTCATCTTTAGGTTGTTCTTTTCGGGCCGCTTCTAATCGAATTACAAGTTTACGGATTTCATCTTCGGTATTTCCAGCAATACGGGCTAAGTTGACAGCAGCAACCTCATGTTCTGGCCAGCCAACAGCACGCGTACCAATTACTACCGGTTTTGGAAATAACCCTTGCTGAATATCTAAATAGTGCGCGCTTCTTGAGCGACCGCGTTTGTGAAGAACAGTGGGAAGTCTTAGGATTGAAGTAACCATATTTGCGCCTCCTAGGCGTTGTTTAATATGGTTCTATTGAAAACTTTATAGGTGAACTGAAACAGCCCCTTTGCGTGTTTAGCGCACGCTTACTTGCAAGGCGACGTTTAGCATGCAGAGCGTAGGTTCTTTCTGAATTGAGTTACCCAATCCTGAGCTGTTCTCAGCTTAATAGGTACTTGCTTCATGATCGCAATAGCAGCTTCATCTTTAGTTAAATTACACCCTTTTTCAGTAAACCAAAGGTAAGCATCTTCTTTCATGGCACGGTTCTCAGCATGTCGTGCATGAGCTGCTTTTTGGGCATTTCTTCTTAAGGCATGGTTATCTTTACAGATTATATAGTCTACGCATTCGTAAATCTGATGAAGTAGGTGAATGAAAATCCAAGGGTCACCTTCAGTACGCGCATTATTTCCATACCTATCAACCAATACTAATAAAAATGCAGCCATTTCATTTGTTTGGTCTTCACTAGGATGAACAAGAAGGTCGCCAACACCATCGAAACAACTCGTTTGATTGAGGAGCCTAACAAATTCTTTTTTATTAATTTTATCCAAAACATCTAAAGCAATGTCTCTCCACCACTCTATAAAAAGATCAAAACCACTCTTTATTGACGCTTCGTTATCGTTAGGGTCAAACCCAGAAAGTGTTTTTCTATGGTTAACATTTTTTATTGAGATTTCGTCATACACAATGGAACACCTGTTCTTTAATTTCACGGTTGACTAGCATTTTTATTAAATGCTTTAAAAATATGGATTATATGGGACTTTAAGGTATCTGTATTAGAGTGATTTTGCCATAACAAAAATAAATGGGGCAATTAACCCCAGTTCTTCATAAAACCATTATGGGGTTTCCTTGGATTGTATTCTATGTTCAAGTATATTTGTTCAGATGTTATGTGCCGCTGATCAGCTTTGGTGCAAACCGATTCTACTAATGTCATTACAAGGAACGTACGACAATGAATAAATATTGCCAACACCCGAAAATATCGCACGATGGTTAGCGCAAAGAAGCCGCTGAACCAACATCATTTCTCCAGCATAGCGAATCAACTTGCCTGCATCTGGCATGCATATCGTTATCAGCACTAAAAACTCATTTAATAATAAGAATCCATGAATCAAACACCCAACAACCTAGCCTCGTATTGCTGGTCGATAGCCGACTTACTACGCGGTGATTTTAAACAATCACAGTACGGGCGCATTATCTTACCGTTTACCTTACTTCGCCGACTAGAAGGCGTTTTAGAAGAATCGCAGGAAGCCGTCCTTCTTGAACACAACAAAGTTCAGAAAATGAATTTGCCAGAAGAGATGGACGTTTTAATATGCAGGTAATCGACAATATAAACACCTTATTTGGTGAAGAGCTAAAGTCATCACTGACCGCTAACTCAAAGCTAAAGGTCGCTGCATCATGCTTTTCTATGTACGCTTTCGTCGCCCTAAAAAAAGAGTTATCAAAAATAGACTCGCTCGAATTTATTTTTACCTCACCTACATTCGTTGCAGAGAAAGCTACCGATAAAATTAAAAAAGAACATCGTGAATTCTACATCCCCAAAATACATAGGGAGCGCAGTGTATTCGGGTCAGAATTTGAAATTCACCTGAAGAATGAACTCAATCAAAAAGCCATCGCCAAAGAATGCGCTAGCTGGATTAAAGACAAAGTAACTTTTAAATCGAATACATCAAGTGCCCAAATGCAGCCATTTGCTGCAACAGAAGCTAAAGATGGCGATACAGTTTTCGCACCGATTAATGGCTTTACTGCAGTAGATCTTGGCTACCAGAAAGGCAGTGCGGTATCGAATTTCGTTCATAAATTTGATCAGATGCCATTCACTGCGCAATACTTACAGCTCTTTGACCAAATATGGAATGACCCAGAAAAACTAGAAGACGTAACCACGCAAGTTGTTCAGCACATTGAGTCGGTCTACCACGAAAATCCACCCGAGCGTATTTACTTCATCATGCTCTATAACATCTTCCAAGAATTTCTAGATGACATGAATGAAGATGTACTCGCAAACGACCGAACGGGCTATCAAGACACTGTAATTTGGCAAACACTATTCAATTACCAAAAAGATGGTGCCACGGGTATCATCAACAAGCTCGAAATGCACAACGGCTGCATCCTTGCTGACTCGGTTGGCCTAGGTAAAACCTTCACAGCTTTAGCAGTAATGAAGTATTACGAGCTGCGTAACAAATCTGTATTGTTACTTTGCCCCAAAAAATTGGCAGACAACTGGCTTACCTATAACCGCAATGTCACGACAAATATACTGGCAAAAGATCGCTTCAATTATGATGTGCTTTGCCACACTGACTTAAGCAGGGTTTCAGGGGAATCATTCGGCACCAAACTTAATCAAGTGAACTGGGGTAATTATGATCTGGTTGTGATTGACGAATCCCACAACTTTAGAAACGACCTGGCCGTTAACGACCGTGAAACGCGCTATCAAAAGTTGATGAATAAAGTCATAAAAAGCGGCGTTAAAACAAAAGTACTGATGTTGTCAGCCACCCCAGTAAACAACAAATTTACTGATCTGCGTAATCAACTGGCACTGGCTTATGAGGGTGAATCAAGCAACCTTACCAAAAACTTAAAAACAAAGAATACCGTAGAAGCCATATTTAAAAATGCGCAAAGGGCTTTTAACGATTGGTCAAAACTAGAGCCAGAGCAGCGCACCCCAAAAGCTATTTTAGACTCGTTAGATATAGACTTTTTTGAATTGCTAGATAGCGTCACCATTGCCCGTTCACGAAAACACATTCAAACCTTTTATGACACCACAGATATTGGTCATTTTCCCAAGCGAAGATCGCCTTTGTCTTATCGTTGCCCCTTAACCACGCGCAACGATGTAGTCAGCCTAAATGATATATTCGATCACCTTAAACTACTCAAACTCTCTGTCTATGCGCCCATAAGCTACATCTTGCCAAGTCGGTTAAAAAAATATGAAGAGCTTTACGATACCGAAGTAGAAGGCGGAAAAGGTAAGCTTAAGCAAGTTGATCGAGAAAAAAGTCTCGTAGCTTTAATGACAACTAACTTGCTCAAGCGCTTAGAAAGTTCGGTTTATTCGTTTCGTAAAACCCTGCAGTCACTCTCAGATAATCACAATCGCGTCTTAGCATTAATCGATAAATTCCATAGCAAGGGCGGAGTAACAGAAATAAGCGATCTAGAAGAGGCAATGGACCTGCTAGATGACGATGATGGCGAAGCCTTTCAAGAAATGAGCATCGGCAAAAAAGTACAAATCCAGCTAATGGATATGGACTTACCTTCTTGGCAGCAAGATTTAAGTGCCGACTTAGAAATGATTGATGCCTTACTGGCGTCAGTCTCCAAAATTGCCCCTAAAGATGACGCAAAGCTGCAGCACCTAAAAAAACACGTTGATGACAAGATTGAGCAGCCAATCAATACGATAAAGGGCAAGGCAAATAAAAAGGTTATTATTTTCACTGCCTTTGCGGACACGGCCCAATACCTTTACGAGCAATTAGCTCCCCAGTTATGGGCAACACAGCAACTACACACAGCGATGGTAACAGGGTCTAGCTCACCTAAAAGCACCCTTAAAAGCGCAAAACGTGGTTACGACATACAAGAAATACTCACGCTCTTCTCTCCCATATCAAAGTCTAAGGCGGCCATTCTTCCGCAAGAACCGTCTGAGATAGACGTGCTGATTGCCACCGACTGTATTTCAGAAGGCCAAAATCTACAAGATTGTGACTACCTCATTAACTACGATATCCATTGGAATCCAGTGCGTATCATCCAGCGCTTTGGCCGTGTTGACCGTATTGGTTCGCCGAATGAATCCATACAGTTGGTCAACTATTGGCCTGATATTTCGCTCGATGAATACATCAATCTAAAAGACCGTGTTGAAAGCCGCATGACCATTGTAGATGTCACAGCAACCGGTGATGACAACGTACTAAGCGCCAAAGCCAACGACTTAAGCTACAGAAAAGAACAGCTCAAACGCCTGCAAGAAGAGGTGGTTGAACTAGAGGACTTGAAAACGGGTGTATCGATAACCGACCTTGGCTTAAACGACTTTCGTATGGATCTCATGGCTATGGTCGCAAAATATGGCGAGCCTACAACCGTACCCAATGGTATGCATGCCGTGGTGCCAGCCAATCCAGAAAAGGGCTTAAACCCAGGAGTAATCTTTGCGCTTAAGAATATTAATGACACAGTAAATATCGACCAGCAAAACCGGCTGCACCCTTATTACCTCGTTTACATTAGTAATGACGGCGAGATTGTTGCAGACCATACCGAAGTGAAGCTGCTACTGGATTTAACAAGAAGCTGCTGTAAAAGCCAAAATAGCCCTATTGCCAATGTCTGCGCCCTGTTTAACTCAGCTACTCAAGACGGCCGCAATATGGAACCTTACTCAAACCTTCTCAGCGATGCCATACGCAGCATGGTGGACGTTAAAGAAGAGAAAGACCTAGACAGCTTATTCAGCAGTGGCGAAACCACCGCGCTAGTGAATAGCATTCAAGGCCTAGATGACTTCGAGCTATTGGCTTTTATAGTCATACAAGGCGAGTATGAGTAACGGTAATGGATGACGCTCCCAAACAAAATCAACCCCGTATCCATTGGAAGTTTCCAGAAACTGCCAAGTTTGGCCGTGTTATCCCCAAAGAAAAGCTCTACAGCCAAGCGGGGGCAAACGCTGAGTTAAAGCAGTTGTTTGTAGAGCAAGTCGCCCAAATTAAGTGGGCGTTTAAACTGGCCGAAAGCACCATAAACTTAGCCAAAACCGAGCAAGTGCATGAGCTAGAAGTGATTCACATAAAACTAAAAGCGCAAACCCTTGATGAAAAAATATTAACCGCCATCGACAAAGCCATTCCGCACCCCACATTATTTATGCTTACTCGTGAGGTAAACACAACAGAACATGAAATCGCTTATCAAGCTGCCCATAAACTTAGAACTCTCACGCAAAGCAATAAAGAGAAATGGCAGCAAAGCGCGTACCTAAAAAGCCAGTGGTTAGTGCCAAGCAGCCTACATGCAGCACCATTACCCGCAGCAACCAGTTTAGAGAACCTATACAGCCAGCTACTTGAAGCGCTAATACCTTTAGGCTTTCAAGGTGCAAAGAATTTACAAGAACCGAAAAGTGTTTATGAGCATAGTAAGCCACAACAAAAAAAGCGCAGCCTAGAGGATAAGCTCGCCGACCTTGCTGCCATAGAAAAACTGAATATACAGATTGAACAGACCAAAGCAAAGCGCGATAAAGAAAAACAGTTTAACCGTAAGCGTGAACTGAATGACCAGTTTAAAACCTTAAAAAAACAGCTGGCAGCGCTTCATGGCAGTTAAAATATCGCATATTTAACGCGCTACTTAAGCCATAAACCTTACAGCATACAAAATTTAAAAGACTAGAGACCAATATGGATAAGCTAAAAATGCACAGCCCCGACATCACACAACAAAATATCGACAAGCTGTTAGAACTCTTCCCTAATTGCAAAACTGAGAAGCAAGGCGCTAATGGTGGGCTGGGCATAGGGGTGGATTTTGATCTGCTCAAGCAAGAACTGTCTAAAAACATTGTTGAAGGTCCTAAAGAACGCTACCAATTAAATTGGCCAGGTAAAAAAGAAGCCCTATTAACCGCAAATGCACCTATAGCAAAAACTCTGCGCCCGTGTCGTGAAGAGTCGGTAGATTTTGATACTACCGAAAATCTGTTTATTGAAGGCGATAACTTGGATGCATTGAAGCTGCTGCAAGAGACCTATCTGGGTAAGGTAAAGATGATTTATATTGATCCGCCATACAACAGGGGGGAAGATTTGCTCTATAAAGACGACTTTACAGAAGATTTTGAGAGTTTTCTGGCCCGTTCAAATCAGATTGATCAAGAGGGAAACAAGTTAAACACAAACGGTGAGTCTAATGGCCGTTTTCATTCAGACTGGCTAACCAATATGTATATGCGATTGAAGTTGGCCCGAAACCTCCTTTCCAAAAAGGGAGTTATATTCATCAGTATTGATGATAATGAAGTTCATAATCTTAGAAAACTTTGTGACGAAGTTTTTGGTGAAGATAATGCTTTGGTCCCGCTCATTTGGCCTCTTCCAAGAGGTATAAACGCTGGTCATATTTCAAGAGCACACGAATATGTCCTTGTGTATGCAAGAAGCAAAATAGATTTCCCCTTGTTTCGGAAAGTAGGCGAGGAAGTGTTATCTATTGATCGTTGTAATAAAAAAATCGATAGGAGGCATCCCGCCTCAGAAATAAAGTTTTCTGCTGGTATCAAATATGAGGGGCCGGATAAGGTTATTAAGGGGAGAATCGAGGGTTCGGAAGTGATTGAAATTGTTGGTGAAATGGTATTTGAAAATGGTGCTTTAGCCAAAGATGTGACACTTTCAGCTGGCTGGACCATGAAAAATATGATTTTGGCCTGGCTTAATGGCGAAAAAGTTTTTGACTCAAAAGGTCAACGGATTGTAGAGTTTTTCTTCAAAGAAAACGGAAAACTTTATAGTAAAAAGAAGGTCGAGTACGAATCCCTTAAATCAATTTTAGCGGGAATTCCAGATACACAAGTAGCTCGTTTAGAAATTGAAGCATTACTGGGCAGTCCAGATGTGTTTCCCTATCCCAAACCCACTGATTTGATTAAGCGCCTATTGTCACTAACAACCGAAGAGGGTGATATTGTATTAGATTTCTTTAGTGGATCTGGAAGTACAGTGCATGCTGTATTCAAAGAGGCTATATCCAAGAAAGTGCGCTTTATTTCAGTTCAAATTGCAGAGGAGTTGGATGAGTCAAACGCAGATAACAAGGTGGCAATCGATTTTTGCCGTAACCTTGGTGTCCCAGAAAATATTGCTGAAATCAGCAAAGAACGCATCCGCCGTGCAGGTAAAAAAATCAAAGAAGAAAACCCAGAAGCCACTGATTTAGACATAGGCTTCCGTGTGCTAAAAATCGACTCCAGTAATATGAATGAAGTACATTACACGCCGGACGCAGTAGCTAAAGGCGATCTATTCAATCAAGTTGAACACATCAAAACCGACCGCAGCAGCGAGGATCTATTATTCCAAGTTATGCTCGATTGGGGTGTGGATTTATCGTTACCTATTCGAAAGGAAACCATCGAGGGTAAAGAGGTCTATTTCGTAAACGATGATGACCAAGCCCCTTGTGATCTAGTCGCCTGTTTCGACAAAGGCATTGATGAGGCGTTGATTAAAGCCCTTGCAGTAAAACAACCCTTGCTCGTGGTGTTCCGCGATGATGGATTTGCATCTGATAGCGTAAAAATCAATGTTGAGCAAATCTTCAAACAGCTGGCTCCGGCCACCGATATCAAAGCGATATAGGGCAATAACTATGAAGATAAAATTTAAAAGCCAAACCTACCAAACCGCAGCGGTGGAAGCCGTGGTCGATTGCTTTCAAGGTCAGCCGAAAATCAATCCACTCAATTATCGTTTAGATAAAGGTGTTTCTAATAGCGCTGGCCAGCAAATAAATCTAGCTATCGACAGTGATGACGGTTTTCGTAACTCTGATATCAAACTCGATGAGGCTGAGTTGCTGCGCAATATCCAGCAAGTGCAAAGCCGTCAAAACTTACCGGTAAGTTCATCGTTGACTGAGTTTACGCTAAAGAACGACAAGAAAAAAACGATTGAGCCTGTAAAGGCAGCCTATTTGAAAAATGCTCGCGCCATCGCACCCGTGCACTTAGATATCGAAATGGAAACTGGTACGGGTAAAACCTACTGTTACATCAAAACCATGTTTGAGATGAATCAAAAGTACGGTTGGAGCAAGTTCATCATTGTAGTGCCCAGTATTGCGATTCGTGAAGGCGTGACTAAGTCATTGCAAATTACTGCCGACCACTTTACTGACAGCTACGGTAAGAAGGTTCGCTTCTTCACCTATAAATCCAAGCAGCTGCATGAGCTAGAGAGCTTTTCGTCAGACAGTGGCATTAATGTGATGGTCATCAACATTCAGGCCTTTAACGCGACGGGCCAAGACAATCGCCGTATTTACGAAGAGTTAGATGACTTTCAGTCGCGTCGGCCCATCGATGTAATCAGCGCCAACCGTCCCATCTTATTTTTAGATGAGCCACAAAAAATGGAAGGGGACAAAACCCTTGAAGCGTTAGCTAAATTCAAGCCTCTTATGGTGATTCGTTATTCGGCCACCCATAAAACCAATCATTTAAAGATTCATCGATTGGATGCGCTGGACGCCTACAACCAAAAGCTGGTTAAGAAAATTGCGGTGCGTGGTATCAGGGTAAAGGGTCAAGGAGGCACGGCATCTTATTTGTATTTAGAGAATATCGAAATCTCAAAACAGGCACCTAAAGCTTGGGTAGAGATTGAAGAAAAATTAAAGACGGGCGTGATCAAAAAGAAGCGAAAACTCATCGGTAAAGGCGATGATCTCTATATTAAAAGTGGTGAACTTGATCAATATAAGCACTATGTTGTCGCTGATATTAATGCCAATACCGATACGGTTGAGTTTACCAATGGCGTGCTATTAACGGCTGGCGATGTCTTTGGTGATGTAGATGAAGCTGTGCGCCGCCGTATTCAAATTCGTGAAACCATTAAGGCCCACCTAGAAAAAGAAGAGCAGTTGTTTAAGCAAGGCATTAAGGTGTTATCGCTGTTCTTTATTGATGAAGTAGCCAAATACCGTGATTACGAAGCGCCAGACAATAAAGGCCAGTATGCGACGATATTTGAGGAAGAATACACAGAGCAAGTTGCCCATAAGTTAGATCAATTAGCGCTTAACCCTGAATATCACGCTTACCTAAAATACATTCAAGTTGAGGCTACGCATCAGGGTTATTTCTCTATTGATAAAAAAGGCAAGATGGTTGATAGCGTTAAATCAGCTAAGTCAGAAAAGGCACAAAGCACCGATGTTGATGCCTATGATCTAATCCTGAGAGATAAAGAGGCTCTACTGTCGTTACCTAAGCCCACTGATGGTGAAGAGGCGCTCGCCAAGAAAAGTCTGCGCTTTATCTTCTCGCACTCGGCACTACGTGAAGGTTGGGATAACCCTAATGTATTTACCATGTGCATGCTTAAAAACAGCGACAACACTATTTCACGCCGACAAGAGGTAGGGCGTGGTTTGCGTATCTCTGTTAATCAAAGCGGTGATCGGCAAGATCAACCGTCAACGGTTCACGATATAAACGTGCTGACAGTGGTTGCCAGCGAAAGCTATCAAGACTTCGTGACTAATCTGCAAACTGAGATTACAGATACCCTAGCCGCAAGACCGCGTAAGGCAGATAAAGAATACTTTAATGGCAAGACCTTAAAAACGGATTCGGGTGAGATGGTTGTTACTGAGATAATGGCTAATCAAATCTATCGCTATTTAATGAAAAACGACTTCACTAACGATGCCGATGAAATAACCCCAGAATATCATTCGGCCAAAGCCGAAGGTAAGTTGCCCGATTTACCTGCTGAGTTACAACCTTATACCGACGCCATTTTAAAACTGGTAGATGGTATATTCGATGTCAATCAAATACCCGATTTTGGTGACGGCCGCAAACCAAAAACCAACCCATTAAATGACAACTTTAATAAGAAAGAGTTTAAAGAGCTTTGGAATCGAATTAACAAAAAAGCAGTATATAAAGTCGACTTTGATTCTCAAGAGCTGATTGATAACGCTGTTTTTGCGATCGATAAAGAGCTTAAGGTCACTGAGTTAACCTACCGTATTGAAACGGGTGAAATGAGCGGAGGTTTAACCGATAGTGCGTTAAGAGATGGTAAGGGTTTTTCCATTAAAGGAAGCTACGATGACACAACCAGCGGTAGTGTTCATTCGAGAGTTGAATATGACTTGCTTGGGAAAATTGGAGAAGCAACGATACTTACTCGAAAGACAGTCGCAGCCATATTGACGGGTATAGAAGATTATAAGTTCGGTTTGTTTAAAAAGAACCCTGAGCAATTTATTTCTGAAGTGTCGCGCCTTATTAAGGAGCAAAAGGCTAGCATCATTATCAATAAGCTTAGCTATGATGAAACAGATCAAACTTTTGATTCCAATATCTTCACGGCATCGCAAAGCAAGCAGGACTTCAGTAAAGCAACAGAACCGCTTAAGCGCCATATCTACGATTATGTGATTACTGACTCCAAAGTTGAAAAAGAGTTTGCTGAAAAGCTTGATGTAAGTGACGAGGTTGTTGTTTATGCCAAACTGCCAGGCGGATTCTTTATCCCAACACCAGTGGGCGACTACAACCCAGACTGGGCCATCTCGTTTAAAGAAGGTTCTGTTAAGCATGTTTATTTCATTGCCGAAACTAAAGGTTCTATGTCTAGCTTAGATTTGCGTGGTATTGAAGGTAGAAAAATCGATTGCGCCAGAAAGTTTTTCAAAAAACTTGAAGAAGCTGGTTCAGGCGAAAGTGTTAAGTATGACGTAGTCACGGATTACGACAAACTGATGACCGCGGTGGGTAAATCAACGGCTGCTTAAACTAAGCTATTGAAAACACTATGGGTTAAATTAGAGATGACATAATTAACTATTTGTCACCACTAAAGGCCACCTACTATGGACGACTTTAAAAGGACTTCAGATGCAGAGGAGCCAACCTTGGGAACTAATTTTACGCATAGCAGTTAATTCTGATTACTTTATTTCTTGAGACAGGGAAACAATATCAGAATCATTGTATTTGACTCGTTACGAGTAGCAGAATTGTAAGTAACTTTATAAAAGAGCTCGGAAAGATGCTTCCTGTGTTGCAGAAATAGAACTAATATAATTGGCCATACCTTCTTTAGTTGTGTCACTGCCCATCAAAGCCTCATCTAAAAATCTTTTATAGCGATCATTGGTGATAGCAAGATGATTATTTGATAACTCAACATTAAAGGCAGTTATTTTATTTTCTGGACTGAGCGTTTTATGCATATTAAGTTCAAAGCCAGAACGATTGGCTGCTTCATGTAACTTATCATATGACTTATTTAACTCACTACGTATTACAAAATTGTTATCTGAAATAATTATGTCATCCATGTAAATGCTCACTGCATATCCTTTGCTAACAAGCCCAGTTAGAAATTTCCCTAATCGACTATTGGATAAACATATTGAAGCAATAATTGGTGACTGTACAAACCCAAATGGCAGTATGAAGTTACCTTTATCGACAGGAGATGGAACTATTGATTTGCAAGCATTTTCTCTAGCTATTTTGTATGAGGGGTAGAATTTTTTAAATTCTCGAGTAACTCGCGAGCGATTTATCCTATTGAAAAACTGAGAAATATCCGCCCGAATAAAGAAATTACTTTTGATATGTAACTTTAGTGCTTTTACATGCCCCCCAGGGTTTAAGTGGCAGTAATAAAAAGGAGGTAACCAGTATTTTTCTAAATAGGATTTAATAATCCTGCCTTCCTTTATGGTTTCTTTAGAAGGGACATATACCCAGCAGTTTGGTTTGAGTTCGAATCTATTAATCCAACTTGGTAGCGGCATGAGTGCGTAAGATGTTTCGTCGGGAGTAATAGTTATTAGCCAAGCCTATTAGGTGAGTCATTATGACTATCAGTTTACAAACAGCAGTTGTAAGCTTGATTACCCAGTAGGCTTGGCGCATTAGATTTAGTATTTTCATTGAAAATCCTCCATCAATACCCTTCTGACCTCGTTAGCGCGGAGCGCATAACCGAATAACTAAATAACATAACACCTATATGTAATACTAAAGGTGTAATCACAATGTGACAACCTGATAGACATGTAAACCATAATGCGCCTATCGTCAGAAGTGTTGGAATATTAACCTATTTAAGTCTGGGTGAGTACCTGCTTAAAAATATCATGGAAATGATTGTGGCCAACTACTTAGGACTTACCCTAAACTTCTCATGATTTTTGTACATTGTTCTCAGTTTTTCTAGTAGTTTAAAACCTACTTTATTTTAAAGTATGATTATCAGCTTTCAGTTTATCGAGATAATCCGCCCAATGTTGCATCATCTTGATGCGTACAGGCATGTGTTCAGCGTAATTGTAAGCCGCTCTAATGCTGTTCCTTTCTGCATGAGCTAACTGCCTTTCTATTGCGTCCCAGTGCCAGCCTTGTTCATTGAGCAGGGTAGAAGCCATGCTTCTAAAACCGTGGCCCGTCATTTCTAATTTGGTATAACCCATACGCCTCAAACCGGCATTTATTGTGTTCTCAGACATCGGGCGGGTGGCAGACCTAACACTTGGGAAGACGTACTTGTCATTACCCGTCAATGTGCGTAGATCGTCCAGTATTACTATTGCTTGGGTTGATAGCGGTACGATATGAATAGCCTTCATCTTCATCTTGCTTGCTGGTATTCGCCATTCAGCTTTTTTGGTGTCGAATTCTTGCCATTCCGCATGGCGTAGTTCACCTGGACGCACAAAAACCAAAGGCGCAAACTTAAGTGCACATTGTGTAACAAATGCGCCTTCATAATCATCAATTGCACGGAGAAGGGCACCCACCTTCGTAGGATCAGAAATACTGGCATGGTGCTTAGGCATCATAGGTGGCAGTGCACCTTTCAAGGCAGTAGATGGATCACTGGTTCCACGTGCAGTTGCAATGGCGTACCTGAAAACCTGACCACAGTTCTGAAGTGTCTTGTGCGCTGTGTAAAGTGCTCCTCGCTTTTCAATTCGTCGGAGCATACCCAGTAAATCTGGAGCTGTTACGTTTTCTATTCCAGTCTTGCCAACACAGGGGAAAACGTCATTTTCAAAACGTTTAAGTACAATCTTGGAGTTGCTACCAGACCACTTGTCCACATTCTTGTGCATCCATTCGCGGGCAACTGCTTCGAAGCTATTTTTATCAGCATTCAGTTTGCTTTTCTTAAGTTCCTTTTTAAGAGCGCTTGGATCAATGTCGTTTTCGAGGTGTTTCTTAGCATCTGCTTGTTTAGATCTAGCATCTTTTAAGGATATGCTAGGGAACTTGCCAAAGGACAACCGTTTCTCTTTGCCAGCAAAACGATATTTCATACGCCATAGTTTTCCACCACTAGGACTGACTTCTAAATAAAGGCCGCCAGAATCATATAACCTGTAAGCTTTTTCTTTTGGCTTAGCGCTTTTAATTTCAAGGTTTGTGAGAGGCATATTATGTATCCCATATGTACGGGGGCATTTTGATTTAACGTTTAATAATGCCCCCACAAATGCCCCTAAATGTGGGGGCATTTAGTTGGACGTAGTAGGATTGTATAGGAATAGCAGACAATAAAAAACCCCGCAGTTACGCGGGGTTTAGGATGTTTCTGGACTTCTTTAAACCTTTAAATGGTGCCTGGGGCCGGAATCGAACCGGCACGGCCGTTAAAGCCGCGGGATTTTAAGTTATATACAAAATCACATACCCAAATGGAAAAATCTATATAGGATAAGATCTAACAGACAGTATTAACTATTTTGGTAGCGCAGAAAGTGCATTAATAGCAAAAGACTTTACTAAAGAAGAAAGAAGCGACTTTACTATAAGAAAAGAAATATTAATGGAATCGCAAGACGAGAAGGAAATAAATGAAAATAAGTCAAAGTTCATTCTCCAGTTTAAATCAAACAATCCAACCATTAGTTATAATCAATGGCCAAAATTTAAAGGCTAATAATGCCTTATAACAAGTCATTAAAGTATGCCCGTAAAAAGCACGAGCTGGAGGCTGCGCACAAAACGCGCCGCGCCACTTAATTCAGCGTAATGTTTAAAAACTTAACAAGCAGATTTCAGCCTTAAATTCTCAACGAACGGTATAAAATCTTTGTCTGTAAATAGTAACGGTACTTTATTTTCAATACAGTAAGTGGCAATAATTACATCCGCCGTTTTTCTAATTGTAATTCCCTTCTTTCTTAGCTTTCTAAAATTATCGGCACTCTTAATTGCCAACTCCTTACCTAGTAAATCATGTACAGCCAATGATGCTAAAACATTCTTCGCCGCTTTATAGTCTGTTTCACTCCTAAACCCCTGCAAAACTTCTGTAAGTATAAGGTCGCCAATTACAACTTCCTCAAGCCCTAGTATTTCATTCAACTTGTCTGTTTCAGCTTTATCAGTGCCATTAAAAAAATCAATCCAAACACTAGAATCCACTAAAACCATTATTTAGCTCTCATTTCATCCAGATTGCCTTCCCACTTTAGCTTACCTTTAAGCGCTCTTATAGAAGCCTGTTTGTTCAGTTTAATCAATGCTTTAAGCCCCAACTCAACAGCTTCTTTTTTAGTGCTTAAACCTGTAGCTTTTAAAGCATCAGCCATTAACCTATCATCAATCTCAATGTTTGTACGCATCGCAATATCCCATGTGTATAATTAAATATATGTGTACACATGGTAGCAATTAAACACATTACAAGTCAATTATCAGCGACTGCAAAAAGCGCGTCGCGTTACCTCAAACGTGATGATGATTAGAGGTTAAATTGAGTTATATTGCTCTAGTTATGTTTGTTATTGGTGGGGCGTTCGAGGTAACGGGGACCACTATCAAGCAACCGTGTAATAAAGCCAGAGAACTGGCCAACGTGGATGTAAGCAGCTGTATTGAATTAGCGGAATCCACGATCTCGTTTGGGGAGGCTCTTCAGACATCAATGGGAATAAATGTCGTTTTGGCCGCTGTTGTTATGTACTTTTTGGTAAATTACGCCCCTATAATTTATTTCACCTATAAGAAATGAAAGTTATAAAAAGTTAGCTAAGCAGAGCGCCTAAAAGCGACGCTCTTTCTTGACGTGCTAACGGGCTCTGTTTAATTATTAGGCATCATCCCCGCTAAGCATTTAAGGCTACTGATAATACTCGTGCTATCTAATGAAGGTTCTTTCTTCAGCAGTTGGCCAAGGGCAAGGTTACGCAGGTAATACAGATCCACTGGACCGACAGGAATCGCACACAACGGCTTATCGGCTTCCATAATGTTAACGAACAAGCCCGTTTTACCACTTTTTGTTTGGATCACTAATTTAAAGCCTTTATTTTTCGCCGCCCCATGGTTTTTATATTCACACTGCGGAGTCCAGCCAAACAGCACACAAGCGACATGCGGTAACTCTTGTTCGGTGAGCTGAATACCAATTTTGTTATCCCAGTTAAAGTGTCGTGGGCTCGTGGCCATAGCCCCTTCAATGCGCAGGGTAGGGGTGCCAGAACGGGTTTCATCGACACCCACATACAAGGCGGATTTAGCCCCATAGACCTTATGCCCTTTAAATTCACGCTCATTCGCAGGCTTCTCCGCCACTGAAGCGGCGGTGTTGTTAACGGGAGCCGCTGCAGGCGCAGAGACGTGCGTGGGTGCTGGACGTTCTTGCTGAACGACTGATGGCACAGTTTTTTGTGAAGACCGGCGCGTGCTCGATCTCACTTTATCTAACAGGTTGGTTAACCAAATCTTCGCACCTGGATCTTTTGCAGCCTTCCGCAAGGCATCGACGAACAAGGAGGGCGTGGTGGCGTCCAATAGCCTCGACAATGAATGCTCATCAAGGGTGACATTAAGTTCGGCATTCGCCAAAAGTTGGTTTGCTGTGCTGGCATTTATCATCATGACTCCTTTAGTTTATATGTATATTATAACAGTACCACAACAAAGAGAAGTAAAACCCACCGCCCGATTCTAGCGGGGTGCTAACCGCCCCTTCTTATTGCTGTTTTTTATTTCTTTTTCATTCTTTTTCATTCTTTTTATAGCATGGGCGCACGGAAGAGCAAACAGTCAGGGAGAATTTAAAGAAAAAATCTTGTGTCTAAGGAAAGACTGGGGATTGGGGGGAGGGTTTGCCTTCTGGCTAATGTGTGGTACTGTTATAATATGCAAATTAATAAACCCTTTTTACCATGCCATCCGTAGACTCTATCCTGCAAGCAGAACTGAAAGCAATACTGGATCTGTTAAACCAACAGCTGCAGCAGCTCAGCGATCAGTTAATGGCACAACAATATTGGCCTGTGTACGTGCAGGGCGTGGACTTTACCCACGCAAAAACAAATCTATGCACACACATCCGCCAACTTGAATACGATAATGATGCGATGAAGCCCGGTGAAACGGTGTCTTATCAAGGCATCTGTGGGACGACCGCTGAATCCTTAGCCTTAATACAGGCCACGAATGAAACACGGGGTCAGCTGTCGATGCTATTAAGAAAGATGGATAAGATCATCGTCCAATCAGAACAGGGGCGGCTACGCCTCAGTGTGCATGCCCTGAATGCGCTGGGTTATGCACGGTTTAACCGCAAACAGACCATTCGTAAGCTGTATACCTTTGAAGAGCGATTGAACACGGTGTCTTATTTTTGGGCCAGCCAACGCAAAATCACCAAAGCCAGTGTCGCAGAAGTACGTGCTGACATCGACCGGAAGCTGGAAAACGCCGCCGCAGACTTTCGTTATTACTTAACCGCCGATCGTGCGCATTTATCCAATGTGCCGGCCAACGAGGTGTTGTATTATGTGTATCAGAAAAATGACAACCCACGGGCGAATTACGTTTTAGACACCGCTGATGGACCGAAGCGGGGGAGTTGTTTGGCCAGTAGCCCATTTTTCTACCCGGCAAGCGAAAATAGCGCATTACCTAGGATCAGGGACTTGCCAGATCTACAACAACGCGCACCCCGATTATCAAGGACCGATAAAGTGATTAATGACACGCCGTTTTTACCTTCAGTACATGTGCATAGGCTCGCGCCATGATACATGCAGCCTCCAGTAACGTGATCCCGTTAGGGGCGCGAGCACAACACACCTTACCGATTCCGTTAAGAAATGCCTACCGTGCTGAAATAGATCTAGCGTTTATGCACGCGGGGGTGGAGATCGAAGAGATTACCTCATTATTCGCACAGCGCTGGTTATCCTTAACCCAATTGATCGACTATTTAGGTGAACCGGACTCCTTACAGGCGGTCTGGAAATACCTCGGGGCCACTAACGAGGAGCAAGTTCAAAGCATGATTCTGCGGGTCGCTTTTCAGCTGCGCTTTGAACAAACCAACGCAAAAATATACGAAATCACCCCAGATGCACAACAACTCGTTCAGCAGCGTGATGCGGCTCAGATCACCTGCCGTGAGCTGGTTCATTGCACCACGACCCCCGTGTATATTCAATTACCACCGAACCGTACCTCTGCTTATTACTTAAACGGTCAAAAGGACGAGCCCATTGAAGGCGGGTTCTTCCAATTTGACAATGCCGGCCCAGAGCCGCTGTTTTATTATCAAATCCATGCTAAAAGTTCAGCTCATTGGCACCCATCGTTGTGCGGCAATATCAAACTGACACAACCTAACGACAGCCTTGCCTTTGCTGCCCAACAATTAATGCCAGGGCAACCGCACAATCAATCACTGATCCAACATATGTTGATGGTTTGGGCATCTTGGGCCACCCGTTGTTTCACCGAGACCGCGTATATGGAACACGACGTGATCGAAGCGAACGGCATTTCCAACAAAATACGCCGCTTGAGTGGCGCTTATAACCGCATTATCCTTGATCAGAAGGTGGCCTGATGTCGAAGAAGATACCGGTCACTGAGTTTGCTAAAATGGGTTACTGTGAGACCCTACTGGTGCTCAATAAGAAGCATAAAAACGAAGGTCAGTCTTACCGAGACCAAGCGGCGATTAGCCGTGGGAATAAGGAACACGATGCCTTTGATGCACGGGTTAAAAAGCAGCATATACCGTACCAAGCAGCGAACGATAAGCGCTGTTTTGTGGCCAGTTGCGTGTACGGGCAAGAACACCCAAAAACAGAGCGACTACGACGCTTCAGAGACCGTTCATTGCTACCCACAAGCACCGGCCGCGCCTTGGTTAAGCTGTACTACAGCGTGTCGCCGAAGGTGTTGCCCTTATTAGAGAAGCACCGTGTGTTAAAACGAATCACGACTTACCTGCTTAACGCCATCGTCAGGAGATTGCCGTGCAATTAGTCCTCAACTTTGGGCCCGATGAATGGGCAGCAACGATCATTGTAGTCGTTGGTTATGCGGTTTTTTTATTCTTCTCTAAACGAGCAAGAAAGCGTAAAGCCACGCAGTTTTTTAGGGACGATAACACCCCCGTTGAGTTACAACGTTCCTCCTTGCATGGCTCTGAGCAACACATCAGCTGTTCAACGCCCATCGCCCTTAAAGGGACTTATGACCAGCTTTATAAGACGCCCGAGAAGGACTTCATCATCAGCGATACCAAAACACGCAAAAAACCGACGGTGTATGAGTCCGATATCATTCAATTATCGGCCTATCGGTTGATCTTAAGAAACAGCCGTGCGTTTAAGAATAAAACGATCCGATCATATGGTTATATGAGGCTTGTGTGTAACGGCGTCACCCACTATAAGAAAGTAGACTTAATGAGTGAACAGGCGGTCATTGATTTATATGAGCGACGCTATGGGCTGTACAAAGGAACCATTGAACCGAAAAAAGCAGATACATACGGCAAGTGCATAAACTGTCACCAGCTGGCCAACTGTGGTGGCGTTAAACCGTTTAAAAAGAAAAAACCGGCTAAACAGCCTAACAACGCCTTTAAACACGCTGAAAGTGGGTGGGATTAAGCGCGTTGTAAAGTTTCACAAGTCGTCGTTTAAATCATCCCACTTAATATTGTTTAAAACCCAATATAAATAAGGCACCACAATTAACAATTGTATTAACGAGCCCTTATCTCACTCTACATATTTATGCCTTACTAGCGAATTCCTCGTATGTCATACCGATAATGCTTTCCTCCTCGTCAATAGCGTATTGAGAAGTTACAACGGTTTCAAAATTATCTACCAACTCAAGATCCTCCATGTTACGAAGTGACTTTACATAGCCTTCAAAGTGCTTAATAGTTGCTTTGAAAATTATTTCTGGATTGATCACAATTGATTCACTTGCACCACTCATATCAAGTGTTCCATCTGTATTTTTTGGGTAAGTAAGAAAAAAAGCTTTTTGCCCAACATTGCTGTAGTGGACCTTTGAGCGAAGCATACCTTCATGTGCAAGACCGCAGCGCACATGGATATATACCTCATTCGCAGCTGCGTCCATACCCTCGGAACTCGAAAATACCCGCGAAAACCCTTTTACAAAAAATTCTCGAGATCGATTGCGACTCTGCTGCCCTGTGTAAAGGCTTTCAATGGCCTCATAGTATGAGCAGAGCACTGACATCGCTGCTACAGAACCATGCGGAGAGTCAATTAATGAACGGACTGGTTCAAATATATAGCCGCACCAAAGGTCTTCGAACACATCGATTAGATCCGGTATGCTCGAATTCTGTAATTTTTCGTGTGTATAATTTGGGCTTATCAACTCTTCCATCCGTTGCTCCTAATAGACATAACACCTTCTGGAGTAAGCTGTGCTGAAACCCCTCTGGCTGGCCTTGTATGGTTGTTCTTGAAGCATTTTCATTTATTAATTCTGTTTAAAACAGGGTAAATTGAGACCCACCTTTGGTGGCCACCAAAGGCCTTTTGTAGCAGCTCGGTGATGGCCAGGTTCTTAAAAGACCGATAACAAGTAAGAGCGCTGCAAAACTCTTTAAATAGGCACAACTCGAATAGTCATGTGGGCCTCGAGCCCGAATAGCAAGGTAGAGAAATCTTATACTATGAATACATTAAATAACAACGAAATTAACATCGGCATTGATACCAGCAGTACACAATTGGATATCTATATCCGCCCGACAGGTGAATACCGTTCCTTTGCAAATAGGACAGAAGGTATCAAAGAGGCCGTTAAATTTATCAAACAATATCATCCTGAACGCGTCTTGATTGAGGCCACTGGACGGCTTGAACTGGATTTTGTGTGTACCGCTTATAAGGCCAAATTACCTATTGTCGTGTGCAACCCAACCCAGATCAGGCAATTTGCTCGCTCCACGGGACGAGTGGCTAAAACCGATAAACTGGATGCTCAAGACATTGCCCATTATGGAGAAGCCATCAAACCTGAACTGACCAAACTTAAACCTGAGAAGCTAAGGTATATCAGCGACTTACTCACTGTAAGGAACCAGTGTTTAGAAATGAGCACCATGCAAAAGAACCGCTTAAAGCGGATGCCAAGGTCTGTACATAAATCCATTAACACCATCCTTAAAGCGATCAAAAAAGAAATCGCTGTCATCGAGACTCAGCTCGAAGAACGCATCGCCGAAATCCCTGAGTGGCAAGAACGTGTTAACCAGCTCACCAGTGCAAAAGGTGTAGGCAAAGTGTTGGCCTACACACTCATTAGTGAACTGCCTGAACTGGGCAGATTAAACAGAAAACAGATCGCGGCATTGGTTGGCATTGCACCCATGAATCGGGACAGTGGCCGTTATGAAGGTAAGCGATATATCCGAGGTGGAAGGCATAAAGTACGCACAGTCTTGTTCGTTTCCATGATGTCAGCCATCCAGTGTCATCCCAAATTAAAACCTATGTATCAACGGATGGTGGCTGCCGGCAAACCGAAAAAAGTAGCCATCATTGCTTGCATGCGCAAGCAACTGATTATCTTAAATACAATGGTAAGAGATGGGACTTATTGGGATGAAAATATGGCTTAAATACTTGACTTGGAACCATAGTCACTTGTTAAACGTTTTTTGACCCACGATAACTCACCAAATAAACAATAAAAAACAATATTAACGATACAATACTTGCCCCAGTGACAAGAGATGGAAATTCAGAGTTATCGAAACCCAAATATAAAACACCACAAAACGTAACAAGAGCGATTGGAGTAGCATACTTTAAAGGCTTTTTAAGCCTGCTTCGAATATCGTGCATTTCTTTTTCATTTATTTTCATCCGCTTCGGGAGGCGTGCCTTTATTGCCGTATTAGATTCAATGGTTTGCCTGAAGAAAAAAAATGCAAGATAAGAAAAGTAAAGGATTACACCTGCAATCATTAATGTTCCCCACAGCCCGACTTTTTTCTCGTAAAGCTCATGGAATGATAATTTCTCTTTTGTGAGCTCGATATTATTTGGGTTAATCTTGCTATAAATAACATAGAACTCTGTGCCCACTTGATACTCTTTATCAAGATCGATCCAGCGATCATTTTCTTCATAAGTTACGTGATGCTCATGGTGCCTTTTTAAGCGCCCTTTGCGGCCTCGGCGCTCTGAATATCGATAGTCGATTACTTTGCCAATTCCTTGCTGGCCATTAAGAGCCAAATCACGGATGTCTTTAAAGCCTTCATTTGCCCCCCAAATGCAAAAGGCAACTACCGCGAAGCAGCCCAGGAAATATACTAATGATTTAATCCGTTCTACGATCATAGTTCCCTTGTTATGAGTTAATAACTAATATCAGCCTGTTGGAGATGGAGCTTTGCAAAACCAAGAGCTACATCATCGTAGTTCGAGTGTTCAAAAAGCCTCAGATAAGAGCGAGCTTTATTTCCATGTTCTTGAAAAATCATACAAATTCCTTTTCTGGGCATGATGTTGTCATGATATTTTTCTAGATTTGCGCAGAATCTAGCAAATGGTTGCGATAATTTAGACAGAGCCTTATTAAGGCCTTCTTTATTATTTATTTCAATCGGGGAAGTTAACAGTTTGTTGAGCGAACTCTCAAGCCCATGTCCATCTCCTCCCTCAATCGGTTCTTCTAATACCTTTTGAATCTCTTTTAAGTTTTCTTCTATCTGATAAAGGCTATCAGCCTCTAGTTTGTCATAGAACCTATTTTCACGGTTTGTTTTTAGAGACGTCTTCGCAACCGACAATCCCAACAATGCAACAAGCACTCCAACAGCAGCCAACACAAGTTTAGGATTCAACCTAATAAAATCAACTAAAAAATCTACCATTCAGGTGTACCTATATCTGGTTCTAAAGTGACTTGTTAAAAGCTACTCTATATATACTGTTCATCAGATAGTGAATAGCTATTATTACTGGTCCATGAGTTAAATAAAACATTTCGATATATTTAATAAAGTATCCACTTGGCTCTGTAAAAATTCCGACTGTGTATATTGATGTGATCGGTATTATGAGTATCAGACCTATCACTAATGATGCGGCGATGATGAGGCGTTTTCTGGAGAGCTCAGGCGACGTATCAAAAGATGCCATCCATAATCCAACAACCGCTATCAATATGAAGAGAACAAAGATAAAAGCCTCCCATTTAAGAGTTATGAGGGCCAGTAATGATGGAAGGCCAAATAAGGTAGCTGGTAAAGCGCCTAGAAATATATAGATTAAAGTTTTAGCATCACTATTCATATTTAGCTTCTAACAGTTGCATTAACGAAACCCTCTGTCTCGCTATACATTATTATGAATTTTCGTTGTTTGACCATGATGCAGTCGCATGTTTCCCTTCACCTTTTGATAGGTCTTTTCGGGCAATTAATTGACCTTCAAACGTAAAATCTTTGGATATTTTTACGATTAACAATTTGTTAAAGTTGCCAGCACGTTTAACTCTCACTTGTTCTTTATTTTTCTCAGGTGAGATTGTTTTTATTTCAATAAAATCATTGCCAAGCTTGCCATCCGAGCCTTTAGTATGAGGTTTATGTCGCTTAATGCCATATTCGATTTCAGCGAACAACTCGCCTAATTCACCCCAAATTTGCAAGTAACGGTTTGTTAATCTGTTAAATGATTCTGCATTGTCGACCAAACTCTCAAAAATGGTTGCTAGCTCAGGATCGACCTCGGCCTGTTCACTATAAAGATGATTGTCATCTATTGCCTGCCACTCATCAGGAGAGTATCCGAAAGCTGTTACGTCAATAATTTCATTTGGGTTATACCCACAAGCTGCCGCATCTGCTATTTCTTCAGGGCTATACCCCTCATTGTGCATATCGTGTAGAAAATCCCAATCACTCATGATAACTCCGTATGACTAAACCAAATCCTAATGCGTATCGTTTGAAATAACGCGACATGCTTTTTGCCCGGCGCCTTTATTTGTCTTGTTTTGCTTTTATTTAGTAACTGCATCAGCAAGTTTCTTTGCACTGTCTGGCTTAACTAGTATTAATTCTAAGTCTTTTATCTCTTTCATGAAGTCCTTCCCTTTACTGTTCACATGATAGTCATATAAATCCGTAGTAGATTTAACCATTCGTTGACTTAACAACCCCGCTTCAAATATCTTATCGATCTTTAAAGAACACCTTTCTTCAAATTCATCAATACAAATGTATCCAAGGATTTTATAACGATCTAAAGTTTTGCTTCTTTCAATAAAGAATGATGCTGTAAGACTCATACGACTAAAACTACCGGCTCCACTTTTTGGCATCCGACGCGTCTTTTGCACATGAAGTTGTTTGATTTATTATGTATTTTCATTAGGCTTCTCTATGTAATTGTAAAAAAACACCATGTTCGTATTCGAAAATAGATAATGGGTATTCAGCCTCTCCCTGAATAACTTCAGTGTTTTTTAATGCAGGGACATATTCCCATGATATTTTAAGGGTGCCTAAAGAAGACTGCCCGTTTATTAGAAACCCCATCTCTCGTATTTTCTTTATTTCTCTCACTTGATTTACATCGGCCAAGGACCTCTCGAATCCTTCAAGACCAATATTGGCAACAAAGCTATCAAAGTCACAGAAAAAACAACCAAACTCTCCCTCTTTAATCACACCAGGAAGTATTGCAGTAATTTGCAGACTGCTATTATTATTTTCTTTCTTTGAATCAAACTTGACCTCCGACGCACACCTTGCTTTAAACTCACGAATTGCCGTTGTTGAGTGCAGGTTTATTACCTCAATGATCAGGCGATTACTTTCTGGGGACAGCTCGAAACGAGGTTTAACAATTACATCAGGAATTAATTCCGACTCTGTTTTTTCCTGCTCTCTCTTTATGTCTTCTTTTCGCCATCTTCTTCCCCTAATATCAACAAATATCGTAAATATAAGTGTGAAAATTGACACAGCCAGGGCAAACGTTTCTATTGCATTGTCAGTTAGCCAGTTCATCAAAAGGTCCAATGTAATGATCCTTTTAAATGCCTAAGCCGTAGAAAACGGGAGATGCATAGCAGCGATCCGGTGAGCTTGCGAACGAATTTTACTGCCTTATTAGATGCCATTAATGAACGCTTGCGACTAACTTAGAAGCCGCTCTTGTGAAATAGTACATTGGTTCGCCCTTAGAATTGTAGTCTTGAACTAGCAAGCCTAAACCAACCATTAAAAGAAGATCGTCTTTGAAAAACCGCGTTTCTTTGCAGATATAGTTTGGACCTGGGCTTAAAACTAGCCTTTGTTCTTTTTGCCCAAGAGCCATAGACAATAAAAAGAATTCAGTTTCATTTTCTTCCATGAGACGCAAAAGCTCTAAAGACTGTTCAGATATGGATATTTTTGCATAAGCAACTGCCAAATCTTCAACGCCTTCAGACCTACTCGCAAGAATAGCTAGTCTTTCTGAAATGTCGTCCAGCTTGGTATGCAGATCATCAAGCCCCTTATTTAAGAGAGCTTTGATACTGATTGTTGTCGATTGATTGGATTCGATTAGTCTTCTTATTTCTTCGTGATTATGTTCAGTTAACCACCCAAGAAATTCAGTAATATTTGCTTGATCGTCGGTTTTCCTTCCAGAAGAAAATGCTGACAAAAGTCCAACTATAGTGGCAAATTCTGCGATCATTATTTTTCCTTCTTGCTTGCTTTGTTAGGCTAAGGGACTACAGAGCCATAAACAGGCCCATAATAAGTACCACAGTAACAAGACATTCCGAGAGGCGCTGCACCCGGTAAAATGCAAGCCCCCATGTGTGTGCCACACCGGTTACTTACAGGTGCTCTTGTGCTCTTAATTGAGCCTCTATTTGAATATGCTGCTGGTGCTTGTGCATATTGCCTCTGCTCATCCCATACGGCATAACGACTTGCAACATTATCCGCACCAGCTTCAACTGCGCCATGATTTCTCAAATACCTCTTAGCGAAATTGGTTACTCCCCAATTGTTATATTGCTGTATATGAGCAATTTCATGTGCCCATAGTACTAAGTTGTTTTGGGAGTCATATCCATCTCGAAAAACTATAGTGTCAATTAGGGCTATAGCTACAGCATCTCCGAAACGAAATGAATTTGCCTGGAGGGAAAGCTCATGCCCTTGCCCGACCCGATAACGAATTGAACTAAGCAGTTGATCATCGAAATACCCGCGCAATCTATTTTGGATATGTTGAGGAACCGGATATACACCAGCGCTCCTCGCATCACGTCTTGAAGCATGAATTAAACCAACCAATATTGGTGCATTGGCCTCCACGAACACCTCTGTTGTCACATGCCGAACAGCCCCCGAAGCCCCTTCTTCTAACGCTTTATATGGGGGAATTGCATTTTTTAAATTATCATGTGCGTCATCTAAGCTCTCTGCGTTTTTCTTGCCGATCACTGGTTTCAACACATCAGCGATTAACCCCCCAGCACTAGCCTCAATGCTATAAAGAGTTAAAGTTAGAATTGCCACAACTAGTTTCTTCAACATCATAAATCCTCCTTGCAATATTGATTAGTGCCTAACGCTCGGTTAATTTGAGCCGGGCTTTTCGCGGCGTCAAATTGAACCGCTTGTTATGTTTTTTGTAACTTCTTAGCCACGACAAAATAGCTAGATGCATCTTTATATATCTCCTCAGATTCAACTGTTTGAAACTCGCCTGCTTCTAATATACTTTCCACATTTGAGCTTGTGATCCTTCTTATAGGAATGGGAATTAATCCAAGTTTACACAAGATCCGCACCAACTGGATTTGAAGATTAACTAAAAATGACATCTTTTGACGTAAGCAAGGTGTTACAGAAATAAATAAACCTTCTGGCTTTAGTAATTCATTTATTCGGAGCACTACATCCTGTGGACTCGGTACTGTATGCAACATGTTAAAAGCCAGAATGACATCATATGATTCTTTAGAATATTTGCTGTCAAAAATATCCGATTGCTCGAACCTTACGTTCTCTATTTTTGCAACTGCTGATTTCTCCCTCGCTATTTCTAACATCTTCGATGATATATCAATAGCGTGAACCTCTTTAACCTGACTGGAAAACTGGCAAGCTGCGGTTCCTGTCCCGCAGCCATAATCGAGAACGGTATCGCTACTTTTTAGGAATTTTTTAGTATTTTCTCTAGATTTACTATGAATGTACTCAAATCGCTCTTCGGTCTTGTCATAGTTTTTAGATGCTCCGTCCCAAAACTTTTCGGGTTTACTCATTCTCTATACCTTTGTGGAAACATAACGATTAAAGTAAGGGGCTTTCAAAAAGAGAAGCGCAGCGCCTCTTTTTGGAAGTCCCAGAGAGCGAGAGCGAACGTTCTTGACTGCCTTGTTAGCTATTTTCATTTTCAATTGCTTCTAACAATTCATTGATTGATTCTTTAAAGTCTGGGTAGTTGATTATAAATTTATTTAATAGTTTTTTGGCTTCGATATATTGCTGACGTGCTATTAGCGCCTTTGCCCTAAAATAAAGCGCACTTGAATGATTAGGGTATTTTTTTAGAAAACTTTCAGACTCATTTAGTAATTCATCTATTTCACCTTTATCCCACATTTCTCCGAATTCTGGTTGTTCTTTACTATCTGTTTTATTTCGAGTGAGGTAGCAGAATAAATTGCCACCAACAAATATCAAAAGAAGTGCGATAAGAGCCCATAATTGGTTTTGGATAAAGGCTAACTGTTGTTCCATAACTTTCCCTTTTTATACAGCTAACGCCTTAATAACTGGCGTGTAGGTTGGTGTTATTTTTGCAGCTTTTTCTTTTGCAAAAATGATGACAACCGTAATACGTCCAGTTGATTAACTTGTTATGTTTTTTACTAAGCGCATAGAAAAGAAAGCGCTTCTGACGTTTTACTGGGAATGAATTCTGTCACTTCGTAATTAGCCAACCCATTAATTTTAAAAGGGTCTTTAGCTAGTAATTTATCTAGTTCTGCACGACTTTCCATTTGGGCTAGAATAACTCCGCCTGTTCTAGGTTCTTTACGCCCAGATGCAAGAAATACACCTTTGGCGTAATTTTCATCAAGGTACTCAATATGATCTGCTAAGTGTTTTTCAATTTCACTCAATTCACAAACGTAAGTCAGTGACACTACAAACATAACTATATTCCTTTTTCTCTGATCAAATTTTAATGCCAATTCTAATAGGCTGAAACATAACGCCGCGTTAACTGGTGAAGTGATGTTGGCGGCTTTGCTGCGTTTCTTTGCAGCAAAGGTGACAATATTACTGAATCCATTTGAACGCCTTGTTAGAATGCACTTACACTGGACTAAAGTTGGCTTCTGGCCACAATTCATTTATTTCATCTGCTTGTTGCTGGGCGCTAAAACGCTCCCATACAATACCATTTACATCTGTTTCTTGGCTAAACTCTGTAGCCGATGGATCCTCCCAACCTAAATGGCGCAACTCCCCGGGCTTACAAGTTGCATCTTGGCGAACAGAAACATTAAGAGAGTCTGTTCGCCATAAGGCGTATTCATTTTTTACAAATGAACAAGGCTCCATGCCTAAACGGGCAGAGTAATCTTTAATGGTTTCTTCTATTTTATTTGTAGAAATTGCGATGTGTAACTTTTTCATTGATCTTCCTTGTGCGTTCTAACGCTTATATAAGGTGCGCGGCTTTATCGCGTCGCCTTGATGTTTTTGTTAGCAGTTTTTTTATTGAACTTAAATACCGCATTTGAATGAGCCTCAGTTATTAAAGGAAATATCATATCAAAGGTCTCTTTCTTTGGGTTTAGCACCTGAACCCAAGACATCCAGCCATAAATTGGATGTGGCATTAATATGTTTTGGGCTGAAAAGTTGTGACCTGTGTCGATGATGCCGCCTTTACATGGCCTTTTAGGCCTTAGACCAAATTTATTCTCATAGGATTCTTTACTAATCCCAACGCTTAACCTAAATACTCCGTTACGATCCAAACTTGACGATTTATCATTGTCTCCATTTTTTTCTTTGATAGTGCAAAAGTAAACGCCATTAGGAAGAACTTTGCCAGGGTTATAAAACAATGAAGTTTCTCCCCAGCTAGATTTAGGGTCAACGCCTTCAAAAGCACCTGAAATTTCTTCTACGATTTCATTTGGTTGCACAATATTCCTTTAGACTGCTAACAGCTGTATTAACGAGACCCCCTGTCTCGCTATACATTTATAAACTTTAACTGATTTACCGACTCCATGCACCTACAATCAACTACTTAGCTCACTGTTGTCATATTACGCTTACCAGACAAACGTGACACTGAAAATTGGTGTGTTTGGAGCAAAATTTATGGGACAAACCATCAATTTAATAAGTTCAAGACACTTTATTTGTTTTCCTAGGATTAAATTTATTCAGCATTAGCCATAAGCCCAGCGCAAGCCCCAAACCAAACCAATCGCTAAAAACATGATCCCACTGTACGAAATAGACCGTATCAGCATCTGAACTCAATCGATCATAGTGATCTTGAATAAATTCATTGCCCGCGCCAGCTGCTAACGTGAAAAAGGAAGCAGCTTTGAAGTTATCAAAGGCCCCATAAAATAAAAACGTAAAACCAAACCCATATAGAACGTGATAGAGCCAATAAGCGTAAGCACTCAACCCAAAGGATGCCTCTAAAATTAAAAACAGCGCACAGCTAAGTCCAAATATAACGAGGCTTATAAACCTTCTGCGTAGTGAGGCTTTATCAATAATAGGGGGGTAACTGCGGTAGCTAATATTCATGTGAACTCCAATAAAAGTTGTTGATAAATACACCATAACAAACACTTAAGAATTAGCCACCTGAGGGGCGAAAACGAATTATTTGACATCACTTCTAAGAACAAGCAAAATGTCATCAGTGTCGCTAACACTTTAAATACCCAGCGTTCAAACGTACCACCAGATTGGCCACGCCATCTCAACGCAGCATTTCGTTGCAACCTTACGGATAACCCACACCTTACCTAACGCGCATTATTGCGCCTTAAATTCTTGCTGAAAGAGCATTGTCGTGCCTTTTCAACAACGATTTCTTATCGCTGAATCCTTTCAGCGTTGAAAAGATGTCGTTCTTCATCTTAAAAAAAGAACGTTCACCTGCAGCAGCTCTAGGAGCTTGTTGTGTCTAAAACACCAGAAAAGGAGTACAGGGAAATTAATGCAAATATCAGCCAGGATCTACACGGTCAGATATGAGTGTTTCTTTGCCGAACTGTACTTGATGAAAGATGGGGAAATCAGGCGTCGCTTAATCATTCGAGATAAAGCCATGCAAGATCACCTCAAAAAGCCTGCTCGCTCAGACTGGATATGTGAGGGTTATGAATTATTTGACATCGCTTTGGTAAAAAAACACACCATAGAGAAGTTCAAAGCCATTTATAGAACCTTACCGCCACATCTGAAACAGAAGTCTTTACCTGCCTCACCTATTCAGTTATCCCTTATGCACGACGTATCACCTAGAACCGGCACTTTAGTCAGTTTTGGGTATTACGACAACATAGGAGAGTTTTCAATCGATTTGATTGATCAAAAAACTGGATCATTAGTCCGCATCAGTGGGCCAATGCTTGAAGATGAGCTTCTTTTATCAGGCGCAGATCGCAACGATCTCATAAATATTCAGCCAACAAAACAAGAAGATGTTTTGTTTACTGAGACCCAATATAACCCCGATGGAAAGCAAAGCGATTTAATCGACGAACAGACCATCACACATTATGAAATAACAAAATTGGAGAAAAACGATGTTCAACAAACAAACAGTACTAGGATATGTGGGCCAGAAGCCAACACTGAGATATACACCGGGCGGACATCCGTTTCTAGAAGTCAGTCTAGCCACGTCGAGGGCTTGGATGAACAAGACTACTTCGGAATGGGAATCGAAAACGAGTTGGCACAAGCTGATGTTTTCAGGGAAGCTGGCTGAATCAGCTGCCCCGAAAATAGATAAGGGTACGTGCTTATTTGCTGAAGGTGTGACTGAAGATGATAAATGGGAAGATAAGCATAAACAAAAACGTGTTACTAAAAGCGTTAGAGTGGATACCTATCGAATTATTCCTGTTAGCAACCCAGGCTCAATATCATCACCTGAAAACTTGATGAGCGAAGACGAAATAGAAGCTTATTTCAACGGAGAGTCATCATGAGTAGTGCAGTGAATATTTTCAATCAAGATGGTTCAGTGACAGCCTATACAAAGGTCTCTGAACGATTACCTGAGTTTCACGAGAAGTTTCCTATTGGAGAAGGTTATCGTTTGATATCCACCAGTGAGGATTACTTATCAAGGAACAAAGGGTTGTTGATGATCATTGAAAAACTCATAGAAAATAACGGTTCATTAGATGATATAAAAAACATCACACCGTTGAACAGGCAATTATTTACCTGTCAACTTTGCGATGAATCTAATGAAGTTGTTGCCAGTGCATCAGCACTTAAAAGCATCAGTCAATATAAAGATTACGAAATCGGAGAAACAGCGGCTTTACAGCGGTTGTTAGCAAAACTCGGATTTGGTGGTGAAACGTTTGATTATGATGAAGAGGGTGATTTTAAAGAACAAGGCCTAAAGACTAGTGAACCAGCTGCCACGCTGCCTCCAGTGAGTGCGGTCGCCGACATTAAGAAAGAAGCCCCATCTGAAGAAATAGCCGTTAAAAAAGCGTCTAAATCAGTGAGCGAAGTACCGCCCGCCTTACTTAGACAGTTGCAATTGCAATGTGATTTGAAATCGATACCTATGCCAGAGGTAGAGACGAAAGCTCAAGCAAAAGCAGCATTAAAAAAGATAAGAAATACCGAGAAGTAAACTAAAGGCAGCCTAGTGAAAACTAAGCTGCTTTTTTTTGCAATTTTTTTATAATTACGGTTTAATGAGCCTACAGTGTTCTCACACTCCTGTTTTTTCAGGTTCAAACCAGATTAGCAATCCTCGTTAATCGCAATAGTCTTAACTATTCCTATTAGAAACTTTTTTATTAGACCTCGTGCCGTCTATTAGAAAGATTTTTCGTGTGTCATTTATTTGCACACAAAACACGTTACTGTTCGTGCCATAACAGTATTCAAAGCCTAAAGGCGATACATTCGCCTTTACGGGTCTTGTGTCGCCTTAGGGAAATTCTACCTATAGGAGATAGACATGAAGAAACCTGAAGAAGATGTACACGTTTTAATTAAATTATCACGTGAAATGCGCGGTGAGAAAGTAAGCAACTCAATTGTTATTAACACTGAGGAAGGAACTGGCTCTGCGCATGTTTGGCAAACGACAAAAGATAACATTTTTGTTTTGTTTAAAGACGGTAGGAAATTTACTGAATTTGAGCATTTCGAAGGTAAAGCGGCGTTCGCCAAAGCCAAGTCTTTTGCAAAAAAGACCTTACTTCGTTTATTACAGGAGCAACGTGATGTTAACGCTCTCAGCTAATAAAATAATCACGGCAGACACATGTAAACGCATGCTGTACTACCGTTACATCCTAGAAATAAAAAACCAAGTTAAGAGCTCTAATTTAGCGTTTGGTTCTGCCATAGACACTGCTTTGATGACGTACCTGTTAGCAATAACAATGGGCCATCAAGTACACGATCTAGAAGCAGTATTTCTTGAAAAGTGGGAAGAAGAGACTGATTGTGAAGTTGAATACACAGTCACGAAAACACCAAAAAAACTCGTGGAAATGGGTAAAAAAATGGTGAGTCTCTTCCCTGAAGCTTGGGAGAAGTCTGGTTTGATGATACTTGTCATGCCTGATGGTAGTCCTGCTTTACAAGTCCAACTGTCTTGCTCGTTAAAAGATAAGTTGAACTTGAGAGGCTACCTAGACTTAATTGCTATGAATGACGATGGAGAGATTATTGTCATTGATTTAAAGACCGCCGCTGCTAAATACGGTGAGGTCTTTGCATGGCAATCTGATCAGTTAACCGCCTACAACATATTAGTAGAGGCTAACCGTGAAGCGTTAGGCATCGATACCGTCGATCAGTTAGGGTTTATGTGTATGCTCAAAAAAACCAACCCGGTAATAGAGCAGCCACATTTAATCCCAGCTCGGTCGTCACAGGAAATCGCAGAGTTTCGTCAAAAATGTTTCGACATTGAGACGACATTCAATCAACGTCGTTTTTATAAGGCGTCTAGACATGCGTTCAATAACCCGTGTGAGTTATGTGACTTCAAACAGCTTTGTACGTTTGGAGACACTGATGGGTTAATTATTCCTGATAAAAGCAAACCATTGCTTCAAGCAGCGTAGGAGGGCACATGAGTTCATGTATCCAACAAACGTTATTTGGAGAGGTTAACAGTATACCGGTCGAGCTAAAGGTTAAAACCAAAAGCAAAGACAAAGGCAAACGGAAAGTTAAAGGCTGGGTTCCAAAAAACCAACCTGAAACAATCCAAGAAGGCCTCGGTTTAGAGACGCTTCCACTCAATCAATACGATTGGCGCGAAGATTATCTTTTATTGCACGAAAAACTGTTATTCGAAAGCCTTGCCCCCTGTGATGGTGGCAATGTCTCAATGGATTATCTCAACGAGATAATAAACTGGGTTATCACGCCGTTATATAAAGACGGCAGTGACTTAATCCAACCCTTTTCATTTCAAGCATGTTGTATCGCTAGTGAAGTTGACCCGAGTGAGATGCGCGACCGGATTTTTCCGCAACTGCAGCAAGCTCAGGACGACGCGATGAGAAACTAACTCCCCATATTGGGGGCATTAACCGCCCCCAATCCTGGGGGTGGTTTATTCATTTAAAGGAGAAACAAATGGAAAAACATAACTATGATTTAGGTGCTGTATTTAATGTTGCAGAACTTCAAGGCCAAACCATCGAAGGCTACAAAGAAGCAACAACCTTTGTGCCGGATGATGAGCCAGGTTATCAATTCAGCTTAGAATTGCTGTGTGATTTGATGGTCTGGTACCAAGGGTTATCAAATGATGGCTTATACCTATTTGGTCCTACAGGATGCGGTAAAAGTTCAGCAATCACGGTGTTTTGTGCTCGATTAAACATACCTTTGTATGAGAAAACCATGTACGACGGCCTTGAGTTTGAAGGTTTGTTAGGACGTACATCTATTCTTGAAGGTGATACACAGTTTAATTATGGTCCATTACCCTCTGCTATGGGTGTTACAGGTCAACCCGGCATTTTCTTAATCAATGAAATTGATCAGGCAAATGAAGGGGTCGTTACGGGTCTTTATGAGGTCTTAGAAGGACGACCGTTGACATTGGATGCAGAAGGAATTGATGTAGTGAAGTCGTTATCTGGTTTTCGTGTTGCAGCAACAGGCAATACGAATATGTTGGGTGATCAAAGCTTTAACTACAATGGCGCAATCAAGCAAAACCTCGCTTTTTTAGATCGCTTCATGAAAATCAATATTGGTTATCCTGATGCAGCTATTGAAATCGGTTTGTTAGCGGCTTGTGCACCTAACCTCAGTGATGAATTACGAGAACGCATGGTTAAAGCAGCAACATCAATACGCGAACTATTTTTAAGTGATGATGAAACTGCTATTGATATAACGATGAGTACACGAGGTTTATTGAGATGGGCGAAATTATGTGAGCTTTACAAGTTTGTTTCGCAGCTTGGCAAAGCACCACATATGTATGCATTAGATAGGACGTTGTTATTTGCCGCCACACCACCCGTAAAAGAAGCGATTATTAATATTGTTAATTTGGAATTAGGTGAAGTGGAATGAGTAACATAGTCTTTCAAGTCTATCGAAATCAGGGTGCTATTGAAAACACTACAAAAGACTGGGCAATAGGAATAGAACCCGTGTCAGGGGTGATGGTGATTAAGTATGGAAAGACGGGGCAAAAGCTCAGAACCTCCATTGTGAAAACACCGAATCCACAAACAGAGATCGATGATAGAGTTAGAAAAAAAGTACAAAGCGGTTATTTCTACGTCGGCAAAGCAACTTATGACGAAGACGCTAAAGTAATAGAACTCGATAAAGTAATAAATCCAACCTTGTTTTGGAGCATTACTAACCTGAAAGGCAAAAGTGAACTCATTGAACGAATGGAACACTTAATGTCTCGAATGGTGTCAGTCGATTTACCAGAGTCCTGTGATTTTATACAGGATAAAAAGGGAGCTACGAATGTCCCGGTAGGTCAACTGATGATCTCTAACAAACTTGTGTTTGATTTGCATGGCGTTGTTACCGACGGCAACAACAAGATGTCGTTGGGTGGGGTTATAGAGAATAACTCTTTTACCTTGACCACCATGTTCATCATCGCAGTTTCAAAAGGGCTGGGAACTCTCTCCTTCAGTAATGAGGATAACCAGACCATAACGATTGACTATTTAGGAAACGAAACACAGTTTGCTACACCTGAATATTCATTGGAATTATTAAACGATATCGCAATTGCGTTAGCGCTTAAAAAATCCGCCGTTAGCTTGTATCAGCCAACACAACAAACCGTTAAACCGTTGTTGCAGTTAAGCTTGTAAACACCAGCCCCTTTAGTATGGGGGCTGTTTTTTTAATGAACTGAAGTCGTTGATTTGAGTCTATTAAAAAGACATGGTACATTGAAGTTTCTTTACTAAATCTTCGGATTTAGTTTGAACGTCATCCAGACGCTAATTGGAATTCAATGGGTGTGTGTCTAGGGACTCACGCCGCGCAATAACCTGATGGGATGTTATCCCCATCAGGGTGGTTCATCTCATCTGTTTCTTTCAGGAGATGTATCATGAAAACTAAAATTGCAAAAAGCTTGGTGAAAATTGGCGAAAACGTAACCACTGTAAGTTACATTGGATTACTTCTAACCAGCGACCAAGTAAGTGCCTTAAATGCTTTATTGGCACTAACTGCCGGTATTATCACGTTAATACTCGGCTATGCTTTGGAACATAAGAGGAGATAACATGGACTTTTTAAATATAGCACCACCCATCGTATGGGGAACCCTTGTTTTATTTTTAGGCTTTTTCGTTTTATATAAATTCGGAGAATACTGGGATAAGCAAGATATGCAATATAAAAAAGGAGATGGCTCACCTCCGTTCCAATCAAAGCAATAACGACGCCTCCTCTTTCTTTATGATTGAGGGGGTCTTTATTTTTTAAGCTGTTTTCTTAAGACATTTTAAAAAAACCGTATAGATTTCTTAACTCACTCCGCTGAGTTAGAACGTTTGACCAAACGCTAAATGGTATTCAACTGATATTAAGCTTGGGCTTAATGCGTCACCGTTACATTTGTAACATATCACTTAAAACATATAGAAATTGCTCAAATTTTCGAGCGTCGTCTTGTTACGACTGTATGTTTTTCAACCGTGTTTATTTCTAGGGAAATATTCGCACCCTTGCTGTTCTTAACCGTTCAGCAGCACACCCGGATGGGATTTACTCCCATCAGGGGGTATTTCCATCCAATTTTTGTTAATTAGGAGAAAATTATGGAAATATTAGACCAAACGATATGCGTTAATTTAGATGTGCACATATGGCAAGGCCGTCGCAGTTTGAAAGCGACAGATCTGCAAAACATTGGACTACCACCTGAAGAACTGGCATCACTCGGTTCAAAGAAAGTGGCGGACCCCGGTGATTTAAAGATTTTTTCAACGTTAAAGAGAAAGGCCGAACGCATATGCTCTAAGAAATCAGTACGATTTTTGAAAGGCTATGCAACATCGCTTGAAGTGGCCACTGAATTGGAGAAAAAACTGGCGTCTATTCAACGTGAATTTGAACAGGCAAAGGTGGATTTTCTATCTCAATATGATCAGAAAGTCAGTGATTGGGTCAACCAATTCCCTGAGTGGAAAGATAAACTTGAGATTGCGATTGTTCCTAAACACGTTGTTGAGAAAAGATTTGGGTTTGATTTTCAGCTATATCAAATTAAACCATCTCAAGAAAGTGTGTCAGGTTTGGGCAAAGTTGCATCAGGTCTTGGAGGTCAGTTATTTCGTGAAATTGCTAAAGATGCAATCGAGATACATGAGCGTTCTATTCATGGCCAAGATAAAGTCTCTAGAAAAGTGGTCACAGGCAGCATTAACACGTTGCTCACCAAACTGGATACGTTGGAATACATGAGCCCTAAGTGTCGCCCGTTAATTAATACGGTCAATACGTTATTAAAAGGCTTACCAGCAACCGGTTCTATTGAGGGGATTCATTTAATCGCCGTTCGTGCAGTGATCGATTTACTGTCGGATGAAGAGAAGATGATGCAAGTCGTTCCACCCACTGACGTTGAGAGTGGTGGGTTACAGATTCAAACAGGTCTACGTTTAGATCCGCAAGAAAAAGTAACTCAACCCGTTGTAAAGGCCGCTAAACCGGCTTTTATTCTTGATCTAAATTTATCGAGGAGTGTGGCATGAGTATTACTCAAATGTCGATTCCAATTGTTGCCCGTTCTATCGGCAAGAAGATGAATGTAAAGGTTAAGTTTGGACATGAACAACCGGCAACCGATGGCGAGGTCATTTATTTACCTGACCTACCATTAGATGACGTTAAAACTAAGGTGTTAGGCCTCGGTTTTGTTGTTCATGAAGCAGGGCATATAAGGTTTACGGGTTTTGATACCGATAAGCCTAGTAGTCTGTTGCACAAACACATCCGAAATGTATTTGAAGATGTGCGGATGGAGAAGGCAGTGATGTCGATCTATCCAGGTGCAAAAAAAGTGTTGTGTGAGTTAGTTGATTATTTGGTCGCTGATAACTTCTTTAAAGGAGGTGACCCTGATCAAACACCCGCACAAGTTTTATCGCGATACTTGCTATATAACCTGAGAACATCTGTTCTTGGACAAACAGCGTTATCACAGTTGGCGAAAGCCAGTTGTGACGATGTTGAAAGCATTTTATCTGACAAGGGCATGACACGAGTACACAGTGTCATGAGTCGCGTAGTAACAGCATCGAGTACGTTAGATGTGCACAATTTGGCTTTAGAAGTGATCACGATTTTAGAGGAAGAAGTTGAGCCTCCAGAAGAAGACCACCCCGAAGAGCCAAATAACGAACCTGCAGATGACACGGATGACGGTGAGCAACAAACGCCCGATGAAATGGATGATAAGCAATCATCTGATGATGGTTCAACTGATACAACGGAAGATAATACCCAACAAGAGGTATCTGATGGTTGTTTAGATAAAGACGCCGTTCAAGCCATGCTAGACGCTACTGAAGATCAACTGGATAAAGACTTATTTGAGTCAATTATTCCAGAGCAATTGGATGAAGCTATAGTGGAAGCTGAAGAGAATGGAGCCATTTGTTGTGGTGATGGATCTGCCGATGTACCCCCTTTACCTTTAGGGGATCATGCAACGGTATATGCCAGTGCTTATAAACAAACCTATGCGTTAAGAACACGGTTACAGAGCTTTGTACAAGCTACTAAACGTGTGAAAAGGGGAACAAGTCAACACGGTCGTAATTTGAATGATAAGAAACTACACCGCGTGAAACTTGGGAACCCATCGATTTATCGTACTCGTCAAAGAAAGAAAGCGGTTAATACCGTCGTTCAAGTATTAATGGACAGTTCTTATTCGATGAGCGATAGAAACATGATGGGGTTAGCCTCTAACGCAACACTTGCTATCACAGCAGCTCTTGAAACTATTCCAGGGGTTCGAGTGGGAGCAGCAGCATTTCCGGGACGTCAAGCGGACGTGGAGCCAATGACCCTATTTGGGGAAAAGGTGAAACAAACCGCCGCGCGTTATCCAGCCATTGTTGCTTCAGGTGGAACACCCTTGTTACCCGCTTTAATGTGGGCCACAAGGCAGTTACTAAGTTGTAATGAGGAGCGAAAACTTCTTCTAATAGTGACTGATGGTGAACCTTTTGAAAGTGAGGCTTGTGTGGACGTTATGTCGCAAATGAAATTGAATAATATCGAAACGATGGGGCTTGGAATTAAAGTTCCTTCCGTTAAAGACTTATTTAATATCAGTGCGTGTATTGATAACGAAGAAGAATTGGCGAAAGCGATATTTTCAATGTTACAAGATAACCTACTGCAAAACGTAGCCTAATAATTATTCCACCCTTCGGGGTGGATTTTTTTTGCTCGTAATAAGTTGTGAGATGGATGCCAGAGCGAGAAGAGGTGGTGCTCAAAAGAGGATTTGAAGCATCGCATCTTAAATCTCATAAAACGCCCGTAACTTGCTGATAATCTTAAAGATAAAAATCAATCTGACGTTCAAGGTAGATTCCAAGTGTACCACCCAAATGTTGTCATTTCGAGTCATTGTTAAAGCGCGTTAAGCTAAAGAATACCACGTTCCACGCCCTGCACCATGTCTTTCAATCAAGCCATTGCTATGCAGTGTCTTTATATGGTCTTTTATAGTGTTACGGCTGGCTTGTGTCGCTTTAACCACATCGTTAACCGTCACTCGCCCATGCTCACGGGCTATTTCAAGGATCTCCACTGAAAGAGTCGGTAGTTCACCAATAATGATGCGCTCACGCTTTATCTTGGCCTCAAGTTTTTCCTTTTGCTTACTCAGAGCTTTTAGGAAATAGACTGCCCACGGTTGCCAGTCAGGGGTTTTCGTTCTGATCGTGCCTTGGGTTTGGCGCAAGGCTAGGTAGTAGCCTTCCTTGTTCTGCTCTATTACGCTTTCCAGAGAGCTGTAAGGCACATAGGCATAACCCGTCTTTAACAGGAGCAATGTGGTTAAGATGCGTGACAATCTACCGTTGCCATCCTGAAAAGGGTGTATCTCTAAAAACACCACGGTGAATATCGCGGTAATCAGTAGAGGGTGCAGAGATTGCTCATTAAGGGCACTATTTGTCCATTCAATCAGCTCATCCATAAGGCGCGGAGTATCGAAAGGCGTTGCTGTTTGAAAGATCACGCCAATGCTTTCACCTTCGGGCGTAAACGCTTCCACACCGTTAGAGAGAGTTTTGTATTCACCACGATGCCGCGTGTCTTTCTCAGAATATCGAAGCAGTTGACCGTGTAGCTGTTTAATGTAGTTAACCGTAAGAGGAATATCCTTAGCGTTTTCAAACACGGTTTCCATGACGGCGGCATACCCTGCAACCTCTTGTTCATCTCTGCTGGCAAATGATTGTGTTTCAAGGTTGGAAAGCAGTTGTTCGATTTCACGGTTAGTGAGCTTTACCCCTTCAATGCGGGTGGATGAGCCGATACTTTCGATGGTGGCAACATGACGTAGGCTGGATAGGCGCTCAGGCGCAATACGCCCAATGGCTTGCCACGCGCCTTTGAACTCATCTAACTCCGAGATCAGTTTTAATACCGTGTTGGTAATGTCCAATGTGTCAGTGTTCAGCATGATACCCGATTACCCATCCGTTTCCATCCGATTAACTATGGCAGAGAAACACCCAATTGTCCATCCATTTACATCCGATTATGCATACCTTACGAAATACCGCCACTGTGACTGCTCCCCACCCCGAGGGGTTGGGAGCAGTCACTTCAGTGTGGTATCGGAATTAAGCTCCGCTTTATTATTCAAAAATAAATCATGGTTATGATGTGTATAATATACACATGTGAAATACAGAGGTTTGAATATGAAACAACTATTAGTTGACATCCTCTCCCACCTAAAGGAAGGAGATTCCTAGAAAATCTAGGCAGCGACTAATTGCTTAGTCAGCTGAGGTTCCTGCTTCACGGAAGCCGCCAATGCCGCTTCTCCACAGGCTAACACGGCAAGCCCTGCCGCTAATATGTTTTTGGCTGCGTTCACGTCAGCATTCGCTTTGTGGTGACAGCGTTTACACTCAAAGTCAGACTGAGACGGCCTGTTGGCTTTTTCAGTATGGCCACAGGCATGACATTGTTGACTGGTATATC
>OJHJ01000121.1_pt1 | contig 60883 bp, 49 predicted proteins | sample 1595201 | NCBI WGS metagenome assembly OJHJ01 (sample SAMN05416832, study PRJEB24817) | seawater metagenome | isolation source: Sea water | place: Canada:Atlantic | collected 2013-07 | reverse complement strand
AGGCTGGTTCCGAGCTTGCGGCTATCAGGCTCAACAGCTGTGATCAGCACAGTATGTCGACACAAGTCGAGTCTATAGTGAAATCTACTGGGGTGACGGTCGAGGCGGCTTTGTAGCTTCTGGGCTGTCGGCCGGCCAGCCCAACATCTTTGAGGAGATCTACCCAATTCCTAGGGACGCCGATGCCCCCTCCATCTATAGGCCTCATCATGCAGCTATGGATCTCAATCGGTCGGGAAAGCCGGAACTCCTAAACGCGCGGGATGACAACTCTCTTGGCTTCTCTTCTTGGCTGAGTCTGTCCGATGGATTTGAGCTCTGGGACGCCTCCCCGGCCAGCGGATCTGCTGCGCTTATCGGTCATGATGCCGTTCCTGGACACGACTCCATTCTCTCCGAAGTGGCCTTTGGTTCAGGGAGTACCAGCATTCTGGGAAGTCAGTCTGGCTGGGGGGAGGTGAGCGTTACTGGTGACTTTGACGGCAACGGGTTTGTCGACCTCTTGGCCCTCGAACCCACGTATACGACCACGACCGTAACCACTGGGTCGGGGGAGTACGATCGGACGGAGCTCACGGCTTGGGATGTTGTGCTTCAGCTCTCGGAGAGAGATGAGAGTCATGGTGCCATCCGGTCTGTGAAAAACCCATACGGCGGGCTGACCCAACTTACTTGGGCAAGTTCAGCGCGCTTAGGCGACAACGAGAATCTACACTACACGCGAGAGGTTCTCGCGAGTCTGCAGACTGGCGACCAAGATCCCATCGATCTACGCTACTTCAAGGGAGAGCATGCCCTTGGGCGATTCCGGGGCTTTGGCCTTGTCGAAGTAACCAGCAGTGGGGCGACCACTGAGTATGGTTATGCGACCTCGCCGCTCCTGGAAGGCGCCCAGGTTAGCCAGGCCATCTACCGAAGTGATGGAACCCTGGAGGCTGCGCAGATCAATCTCTATGGACCCGGGGGCTCGTGGCCTGCCGTGTATTGGGACAACCTTGCTCCGTACACGAACCCGCTTGTACGAGAGTGTCGCTACGAGCTTGGGCATGGGGCTACCCAATCTGACGGTACCCGCACTCAGACAGTCACCATGGAAGATCTGTGGAGTGAGTGCATAGACCTTGGTGGCTTGGCAACCCTTAGCTTTGAGGAATGGGTCGCCGGGATGGGCTGGTTTGCAGAGCCGAACTCCGGTGACCCAAGTTCCGTTATCGCGGACGGCGTTTGGGGACGGCTAGACGACGATCTTGCTGAGCTGACCGGAACAGGAATCCCGGACAGCAGTGGCGGCACAGCACCGTTGATCGGAATTCCGGGAGGACCGATGGATGGTGGCCATCTTTTCCCAGATGAGCTCGGCACGCCATCCACAGCACACTTGCCCTCTGGCACCAGCCTCGCCACGGGACCGGCGTTCGTTGGGGAGAGTTTTCCAGAGGCTAGTGGGTCGACCGAGGTTTGGGAGACCACTCGGGACTTCACCTACATCGACGACTACGATGGGGATGGTGTTCAAGATCGGCTGTTGGAGAGCGTAAACGACTATGGAGTGACCCTGGGGCCGGTGACCTGGCTCCTTTCGGCCGACGACACATACACCTTTCTCGAGTACCAAACGTCTCGGAATACTGCGGCTTGGGGATTCCAGCTCCTGCGTCGTCTCCAGAGCAATGGGACGACCAACTACCAGGACACCCGTATTGCCTACGCCCCGTACTACGGCATGTATGGGGCCCCAGTTCAAACCCTTGAATGCGGGGATGACCCGAGCTGCGCTACAGGAATCCAGACGGATTTCACCTACTCCGGCGGCTCCCTCTCGGGAGAGCTATCTCGCGTCGACTACGACGACGGTAGCTATACGACCCGAAGCCTGGAATCCGCAGGACCATGCACTGGTCGGGTCGTGGCTACACAGGATCAAGAAGGCCGTCAACGAACGATCAGTCTCGACAGCAAGTGTCGTCCTCAGAGCCAGGTTTTCGAAGGGGTCGAATCCGCCAGTGTGTATGATGCCTTTGGTCGTGTGATTCAACAATCTGCCTTGGTCCCGCAAGTGGACGGAAGCATATCGACGCTGGGTTCCTGGTACGAATTCACTCCAAGGAGTGTTAGGGCCTACCGACCACTGGACGGAGGCGGATATCGACTAGAGGAATCCTTCTTGGATACTTCCGGCCGAACGGTCAGGGGGAACATTTGTGGAGTCACAAGTAGCTCTGGCCAGGTTTGTCCCGTGGGCGGCGACACTGTCACCTTCCGCCAAACCTATGGCACCGATGGTAGGGAATTTGCCTCCTATGGCCCATATGATGAGGGGAGCGGAGAGATTCCCGCCACCTACAACGAATGGTCAGCAAATGGACATTTTGTAGCGTGGCACAGCAGCGAACATGCGGAGATTACAACTGCTTGGCGTACAACTCAACTTGAGCACCATCCCGGTTTGACCATTAGTTGGGATCCACTCGGTATTCGCCGGGAGGTCAAGGCCGACCCGATGAACACGAAGACCTATGTCGACGGCGTGTTTCGTGGAGAAGTGCGAAGAAACGCGGCCGGTCGGACCATTGAGACAACCACTCCAGAAGGAAGCAGCGTTGGATTTTTGTACAACGATTTTGGGCTCTTGGAGGAGGTTTTCAGCAAGTCCACGGAGACCAACTATGCTCGTGGTTCCTCAACGGCGAGCACGGATACCCATCGAGTCCAGTACGAGTACGACTCGATGGGGCGCGTCACGCGTGAGCTTGGAGCTGACGGAACCAGCATGTACTGGGAGTACGATTACCTGGGTCGCCGGGTGCTCGAATCCTTCGACGATGGTGGGGCCATCTTGGATCTGAGGGAGTGGGTCTACTATCCTTGGGACGCTGCGATCTCTGCCACCAAAGTTGTGGAGAGGGACCTGGAAACCAATGCCAGCATTGAGCTGCTTCTTGATGGGGCCGGGCGAGTACAACAGACAACGGACTTGACCGGGACCGATAGCCTTGTCTACGGTGTGACTGGGAGTCCGGTGGCTGCGCAGGATGTGAACGGAGTTGTTCGAACTTTCAGCTATGACACGCAGGGACGCCTATCGGATCTGCGAAATGCTTCGTGGGCGGGCGGGGTTTCTCAGTCAATGGAGTACAATGCTCGCGGTCAGGTTGTGACACTTCAGGATGCTGATGGTGTGACGGTCCAGACTGAGTACTCGGTGTCTGGTGTTCCGCTTCGGCGCTATTCGCCGAACGACGTGGGTGGTCGAACGTTGCTGTGGGAGGGTGAGTACACTGCCATTGGCCAGTTCGAGAGCGTTTTCGCGAACGGTGTGCTCACGAGCTTTGACTACGACACACAGGGTAGGACGATCAAACAGTACTTTGGTTCGTCGAGCGAATACACACGCAGCTTGACCTTTACGTTAGATGACCGGATTGAAACTGAGGTTTGGAGTCCGATCCACAGCGGCTCTGGCGAGACCAGCTACACCTATGACAGCTGGGGAAGACTGGTGTCCACAACCAATCCAGAAGGGGGGGTAGACGACTACTACTATGACGTTGCGGGTCAATTGCGCTTCCATCAGGACCCTGTCGGCGCGACATCGGAGTGGGACTACTCTGCCCGAGGTGCTCTTGAATTCTACAAGCCCTCGACTGGAGGATTGCGCACGAGCAGTCGTTCTGTCACTGCCGGCGGGGAGCGAGTGACCCATGAGCAGAACGCGATGGGGGATATGGTATCCGAGTTTCGAGACGGCGCGGGTCGGGTTACACGCAAAGAATTCCCTGATGGAACAACTCTTGGCTTTGTCTATAGCGGCTCTCAGCTTAGTGAAGAGCAGCTGTTCGATTCTCTCGGCAGCATGCAGGCTCGGCGCAGTCACAGCTACAGTACCAGCACAGGCAGGCTCCAAGCCACCTGGGAATGGCATGACCCCTTGTCCTCCGGAGTTGGAGTTGCAGGGTCCGATTATCTGATCGAGTATGACTACACAGATGCAGGCCGGGTGGAGTACTCTGGAACCAGCAGCGAGCGAACTACGTTTGCATATGGTCTCGATGGGCTGTTGGAACTTGAAGGCTGGGACGATCAGGAGCGTGTCCTGTCGTATGGAGATACCTGGACGGATTCCGATGGTATAGACTGGCGCTCAACCTTGCTGACTACGTCCTACACGGAACGTATTGCTGGCCCTGGAACGTCTGGATTGCGGTCTGTGGACTTCTTCTATGACAGCGCCGGCCGTGTCGTGGAACAACAAACGGTTGAGGGTGCGGGTGGAACTGGAGTCTCGCTTACCGACACAGTGGTGCATACTTGGTCGGACCTTGACGCCTATGGGAATGCACTGACTACCGAGGTTCAACGCGCGTCGCCGCTTCTGACTAGCGGAGGCAACTGGTCGGATTGGACCTACGATGAGATGGGACGCGTATTGACACGTGACACTCTGACTACCGTCGGAAGTTCAAGCTATCCGGCGGCCACCATCTGGAGCTGGTATGGGGATGGGAATTTGGCCAGTGTCTACACACCTGATCACAATCTTGTCGGGTACACCCGGGGGCTGAGTGCAGACCTTGAACACGAACTGCTCAGTGTTGAGTTCAATGGGGCCACCTGGGCAACAATTACGAGTAGAGACGCGGAGCTTCGTATCACTGACTTGTCGACGATAGATGGTTATTTTCACAGCCTGAGCTACGACAACATGGGAAGGCTCGCAAGTAGGACCTTGTCCGGTGCTACGGCCGCAGCTTGGACTGGGAGCTACAACGATGAAGGGGAGCTGGTTCAGGAGACTGTGACAGATCATTCTGGCTCATCGTGGCTCAACACCTACAGCTATACGCCCGAGGGCTGGCTAGAGAGCGAGGCTCGTGGTGGCAGTGGGGAATTCCGAGAGTACGTATACGATAGTGACGGTCGACGCACTGAAACCAAAGTCAATGGAATTCTCTCTAGGGTGACTTCTTGGACGGGGTCGAAGGTGGGCAGCGTGGATGGTGTCCCGGTCTCCTACGATGATTTTGATGGAGTGGAAACAGACCACCTCGCTTATGACTATGAGCGGGACGCCTCGGGTCGAGTATCGGCGATCTACGATGGAAGCAGTGGCCACGCGTTGTACGAGACTATGCGGGACGAGTTGGGCCGTATCGTCTCACTTGACGAGTCTAGTAGTGGCGAGCGGCGAACGACATGGGGGCTTGGCATCGGTGGTCTTCCCTTGGAGGTCCAGGACAGTAGCGGAGCTACGGTGAACTACCTCGCAGTGGAGGGGCTGTTGGTGGGTGCTATGCGGACAACCAGCGGGGCTACGGCGCAACACGTGGCCCTGATGACTGATGGCATGGGAAGCATCGTTCAGGCGGGGACGGAGGTCACCGAGCCAGGGACTGCCTTTGGCGAGTCGCCGGGCCCGAATTCCGCGGACCTTCGTTTTGTATTTGCTGGTCTGGAGGCGCTCCTCGACGCGCCAGGAATCCAGATGAGTCAGCAACGCGTTTATGACGAAGAGACGGGTCGCTTTCTCAGTCCCGATCCTATTGGGCAGGGGGGAGGTTGGCATAGAACTCGCTATGGGGCGGGGAGTCCGACGAAGTACAGGGATCCAACCGGGTACAGCATTGAGTCCTATGGAAGCCACGCGTCTGACGGCACTATGATGACTTTTCCTGATGCGGGTGCCGAGTTGTTTGGTAACGATGTGTATGCGCCTCAGGGGTTGCAGGATTCTCTGGACGGTGGAGTCCTGTTGGACATTGACGGGTCGTCCCCAGGCTGGGTCTACAACGAGGGCTACTATAAGCTGCAAGCCCATATGGGGTTCATGAACTGGTTCAGTGCGCAGAGTGCAGAAACCAAGGCCAATAGGAAACAGAAGAAGGAGATGGGTGGGACAGGAAGTATCGGAGAAATGACCAACCTTCAGTTCCGCGATCGCGATGATGATGGTTGGATTCGGCGCTCGTTGAATAGGGTTTCTAAGTATCTGTCTGACTACGGTAAGGGTAGGAGAGAAGCCAGGAAGCCAGCGCAGGACTCGGAACCAGATCCAGTGATGAATAACGGCGTTATGGTTATCAACGAAAGAAGGACGCTTCGGGACAGGGTCAGGGGCTTCCGACGACGGGTTGGCGACTTTCTCAATTCTGACGATCTTGAATCGTATGGTTCAATCGAGGGTGGCCTGATTGCAATCGGGGGTGAGATTATGAGGCGCATAGATGACCAGGTCAACACAACAATGAACATCTATGGCAATGTTCCTGGAGCAATTGAGGAATTGGCTGACGCATCGTTTCCGGGGAAGCTCTCCAAGGGAGAGTTTCAGGATGCTGCGCTGATGCCCTTGCAAGTTTTGGGTGGCGTCGTGATGGGGCCTATTGAGGTGGTGGATTCGGTACACAAAGGAATCATCAACGCACCCCTTGACCTTCAGGGACTGGGCAGTGGTAATCAAGCACTGATGGAGGAGGGCGCCGTGGGTGTTGTCGATACGGGCAAGTCGGTCGTTGAGTTGGCGATGATGGTGGAGGGTGTGCGGACGCTGGGGCCTGGGAAGGGCAAGATACCTGGCAAGCCCTGCGCAAAGTGTTTGGTTCGAAGCACTCCTGTGTTTACCTCCGCTGGACTGATCTCGATTGCGTCGATCAGCACCGGGGATGTTGTTCTGACCGTCCCGGACCCAAGTGTCCAACCCGCGCAGCCAGCTACGCCGTACGCCTTGTTCCAGAAGGTTCTTGTTACGGCGGTGGATATACTTGGGGAGCAGACCGAGCACCATTTCGAGGCAGAAGATCTGGTCCTTCTCTCGGACGGCCAGCTACAGCGTGCTGCGGCTCTACAGCCAGAAGATGAGATCTTTGGATTGCAAGGAAGCTTGTCGGTGCAGGCCGTTCGGCCCTACACTGAGAGCCTGACCGAACGCAAGCCGATTTTGGAGGTGGCGCGATGATCTCACTGCTTTCGATTCTGTTGGGCGCGTTTGCGCCACAGGCGCTGGCCAGTGAGTCCGTGGTCCAAGCCCTTGGAGAAGACCCAGAGGTGGCTTGGTTCGATGCCACAACGATGCTTTGGCGGGCAGGAGAGCTGTCCAGGCTGCCCCAGGGGACAGAGTTCGTCCTGCAGGGCCAACACTATGAAGCTTCTGGCGGTGGCGGTGTTGCTTGGCTTGGCGAAGCCCCCTTGCCGTGGGAGCTGTACCAGGCGGACCATCTTGGGGCCGCGCTCTGGGAGTTGGAGCGTGCGCCTGTGCCCCGCTCGGAAGACTGGGTGTATGCACTCGTTCAAGGGAGGCACCAGCCCTTGGCGGAGGTGGCTCCGGGTGAGTTGGTCTCCTACGCTGGCAAGGTCTGGCTGGTGGACGGGCCGGTGTTGCGGGAGACAGGGATGGCGCTGCACCGGGTGGAGGAGACTCACCGGCGGGCCCCCACTGCAACGATAGAGATGACAGTACAGGGGCCAGGCGGGCTTGGTAGTTTTGTGGGTGCGGACCATCCCTTCTATTTGCCGGAGGAAGGGGTCTACCGTGACATGGCGCGCATTGGACCAGGGGAGGCGCTTTGGGCGCTTGGTGAGGACGTTGAAGTTGTTGGGGTGGCTTGGACTGGTGAGGTGCAGTCGCTGTACAATCTGACGATTGGGGCGGATGCGCATGACTTTGTGGTGTGGGGGGAACCGGGGTTGGTCCTCAGTCATAACTGCGGTAAAACCACTCGGGCGCAGCGGGACGCCATTGAGACACTCCGGTCGGGTGGCGAGGTCACTGTTAAGAGTGCGGACGAGGCGCGAGCTCTACTCCGTGAGATGCCTGAGCTGAGACCAGCCACGCAAGAGCGATTGATGCCCAATCCAAGTGGTAGAATGAGCGGAGGATTCGCCGATCCTCCTGGTACATTTAGGGGGGATCTAATTAACAAACAAGCCCCTTGGGGACCCGTTCATCCAGGAGTCAACAACCTCAACCACGCGAACTACCCCCACTACAACATAAAGCTGCCGAACAAGAACAAGGCTGCAATTATTATCAAGTCTGATGGGTAGGTTTCAATGACGATGGACGAAGTTGAATCCGGAGCCCTACTTGGCAGAGATGGTGTTTGCGTGTCTCTTGAGCTTGAGCTTAAGTATGCGAACATTGTGCGGGAGGTTTGGATTCGAGGGCTTGCTGTTGATGTTGTGTTCAACTCATACGGTGAAGACGATGGCGGGCCGATCTATCGAAAACACTACAGCTCGTTACAGCTGGCCATTGACGAGCTGGAGCCGTACTTGAAGCTTGCATTGGAGGATTGGGAGAATTTCACGGCGTCTGGCCGGTACCCTTTAGTGGACGACAGGATGGGAATGGAGTCGAGAAGTTTGGGCGAAGACCACGATTTGCGTGACTTTGGGAAGGACGTCCAGAGTTCGAGGGTGGAGGTTCCCAGTTCCGACTACGTACTGTTCGGTCAGGGCTATTGGAGCCAGCTCGTCGTCGAATATGTGAGCGAAGAGTGAGCGTAGTGTTTGGGCTATTCGCTTTGACTGCCTTCGGAGGTGTCGAAGGATGGTCGGTACCTGTTCCAGGCGGAGCACGGCAAGGGTGGCAAGTCGCAGAAATTCTGGATGGGGAATCGGCCGTTCTACTTCCCATTGGATTCCAGGGTGTTCAATCTGTGACCGTTCTTGATGGTGGTCGCGACCTGCGTCTGCTGACTGAGGGGGTCTATTTTCGTTTCGAAGACCTCGTCGCATGGGACGCCAACGGCCAATCCCTTCCAGCCGCCTTCGTCTTCGAAGACGGCCAACTCCAAATCCAGGTAGACACCACCGATGCAGACTTCCCCGTCTACATCGACCCCGACTTCTCCGCTGAAGAGGACCAGTTCTACACCTCGGACCCCGACTTCAGCGCTTTCTACGGCGGAGATCTGTCCTCGGCTGGGGACGTGGATGGCGATGGCTTTGAAGACCTGCTGGTCGGAGCCAAGTACGATGATTCAAACACGGGTGTCGCCTACCTGTACTACGGAAGCGGAACCGGGCTGGATACGAGCTCGGAGGTCACCCTCACCGCTTCCGATGGGGATGAGGGGCATTTGTACGGGGCTTCTGTGGCTTCTGCAGGGGATCTGAATGGGGACGGCTACGACGACGTAGTTGTCGGAGCACCGGTCTATAATCTCAGTCTGACCTCGCAGGAGGGAGCTGCCTATATCTACTACGGATCGGCGACTGGCTTGGTGACGGGAACGGAGACCCAGTTGATGGCGTCTGACCTCCCTTCTACTGCATCCTTTGGGGAGCGGGTTGCCGGTGTAGGGGACTTGGATGGGGACGGCTACGACGACTTGGCCATCGGCGCTCCCGAAGTGGATGGTCGGGAAGGGGTTGTCTATCTGTACTATGGCAGTGCAACGGGGCTGTCCGTCAATTCAGAGACCATCCTGTACAGCTCTGAATACGGCATCGGCTCAAGTAGCACCAAGTATTTTGGGTCTGCAGTAGGTGCCGCTGGAGACCTGAACGGCGACGGCTACGATGACATGCTGGTTGGGGCACGAAGCGGGGGCAGCTCCTTCACGGGTGGGGCCTTTGTGTACTACGGCTCGAGCACAGGACTGGATGCCAGTTCCGAGGTCAGCTTGGGGTCCGGGGGCGGTGATTTTGGGACCTCTATCTCAGGCGGGCACGACGCCAACGGGGACGGCTACCTGGACGTTCTTGTGGGGGCGCCCGGTTACGCTTTGGGGACAGGGGCTGCGTTTCTCTATTGGGGTTCTGCGACAGGTTTTGGGTCCTCAGATCTGATTGTTCCAGGGACCACTGGGAGCAATGCCAATTTCGGACATGCTGTGGCCTTGGTCTCCGATCTGAACGGCGACGGCATTGCCGACATTATTGCTGGAGCGCCACAACACAGCACCAGCTTGGGCACCTATGTGGGCAAGGCCTACGCGTTCTACGGGACGAGCACGGGCGTGGGCCCCTGGGAGGATGAAATCTCTCGAAGTGATGCGGCACCAAAGGATTACTTTGGAACCGCTGTGATGGGCTTGGGAGACATCGATGGGGATGGCTACGGTGATCTGTTGGTTGGCTCTCCCCTTCACTCGACCACGCTTGGTGGCGCAGGCTCGTTCTATCAGTACACAGGAGGCTGCACGGATGACGACTTGGATGGTGTCTGCTATGCCGATGACTGCGATGACTTTGAGATCAGCACCTACCCTGGCGCCGTAGATATCTGTGGCGATGGGGTGGACAGCGACTGCGATGATGTCGGCGGCCCGGATGGGGACGAGGACGGAGATGGCATGAGCTACACAGAAGAACAGGCCTTTGGCACCAGCGACTGTGCCTTGGATACCGATGGGGATGGCCTGGATGATGCGCTGGAGACGGGGGCTCTAGGAACGGATCCCCTCTCAGGAGACACGGATGGGGACGGCATAGGGGACGCCGATGAGGTGTCAGCCGGCACTGATCCACTCTCCGCAGACACAGATGGGGACGGTCTGAGCGATAGTGAAGAGGAGGCATCCGGAACGGACCCCCTGGTCGCCGACAGCGACGGAGATGGGCTCGAAGACGGACGTGAGCTTGAGCTCGGAACGGATCCGTTGAATGGGGACAGCGACGCAGATGGGCTGAGCGACGGGGAAGAGGACCAAGCCGGGAGCGACCCCAATTCAACCGACGGCGACGGCGATGGCTGCTCAGACTTCCTGGAGGTCACGGAAATGGGAACTGACCCAGGCCTAGCCGATACGGATGGGGACGGTCTAGGTGACTGCGAGGAGCCGGATCTTGGACTGGATCCGCTCAACCGGGACACGGACGGTGACGGGTCCTGGGACGGGTCGGAGGTCAAGAATGGGACGGACCCATTGAACCCAGATTGCGATTCCGATGGCGTGCCTGACGGTTCGGAGATTGCCGCAGGCACCGACCCGTGGGATCCAGATACAGACGATGATGGACTCTCCGATGCGGAGGAGCTCTATGATTGGAACAGTGATCCCTTAGACGTGGACACGGACGATGACATGCTGGAGGATGGCGAGGAGGTAGAGCTTGGGACCAACCTGCTGTCCTGGGATACTGACTGGGGGAATGTCGGAGATGGTCAGGAGGTGTTGTTCGACGGCACCGACCCCCTGGATGGGCGCGATGACCTGATCGACAGCGATGGCGATGGCTTGCTGGACGGCGAGGAAGACGAGCTGGGGACCGATAAGTACAATCCAGACACGGATGGAGACGGCACCTTGGATGGAGAGGATCGGGATCCCTTGAATGCGGGCTGCGGCGGGTGTGGTGGCCGGTCTGGTGGGCAGCTGCCCGGGGCGGTTCTCCTTTTGGTGGCTGGGGTTGCACTGCGAAGGCGGGCTCCCGGCGTCTAGAGCCCCTTCTCCAACACAATCCTCAGCCCCCGCCCAGGCGGACACACGGTCCCCACCACGTCAAAGCCCCAGGAGAGGTTGAGCAGCAGCATGGCCCGGTGGGTGTTGGTGCTGTGGGTGCGCACGCGGGTGAAGCCTTGGGCGCGACACCAGGCGTGCTGGCGGGCCATCGATTCCCGGGCGATGCCCTGCCGGCGCCAGTCGGGCGCGACCCCGCCCAACCACGAATAGAACCGGCCCGGCCGGTCGCTGTAGCCCAGCTTGAATCCGACCAGCTGCTCACCAGCAAAGGCGAGCACGCTCAAGGGGCTCTGGGCGCTCCCCAGGCGACCCTCCAGGTCCACGGCCCGGTGGCTGGGCAGAACGTCAGCTGAAAGCGTCAGAATGTCTTGCGCCAGTTTGGCCTCGGGGACGCCGAGAATCTCTACAAAGTGCAGGGAGGCGAGCAGGCTAGAGCGCAGGGAATCAGTGGGCATGCACCCAGACTACAACACCCCCCGTCGCTCCTGATCCCGCTCGATGCTGCGGAACAAGGCGCCGAAGTTGCCCTCGCCAAAGCTGTGGTGGTTCTCGCGCTGAATGAGCTCGATGAAGATGGGACCGACCACGTTCTTGGTGAAGATCTGCAGCAGGTAGCCCTCGTCATCTCCGTCTACGAGCACGTTGTGGTGCTGGATACGGGCCGGGTCCTCGCGAACACCGGGCACGCGGTCAAAGACTTCGCCGTAGTACGCATCGTCGATGTCCAGGGTCTGGATGGGGCCGCCTTCCATACGGTCCAGGCTGCTGAGCAGGTCGACGGTGAGAAAGGCCAGGTGCTGTACGCCGGGACCCTGGTACTCCCGTAGGTACTCGTCGATCTGAGAGGTGGACTCGCTGCCCTCGTTGATGGGAATGCAGAAGCTGCCATCGGGGCTGCGCAGGGCGTAGCTGGTCAGGCCGGTCTTCTCGCCGCGGATGTCGAAGTAGCGCACCTCGGTGAACCCGAAGACGTCTTTGTAGAAGTCGGCCCATTGGTGCATGGTGCCTTTGTAGACGTTGTTGGTGAGGTGGTCGATGCGCACAAAGCCGGCGTCGGGCTGGTGGAATGGCTCGGGGTGGGCAACCATCGTGCGCTCGAAGAGACCGCCGCCGGCGTCCTGTGGACCGACGAAGTAGATCAGGGAGTCGCCGATGCCCAGGATGGCGGGCATCTCGAAGGCTCGGGTGCGGCCCATGGCGCTGGTGGCACCGCGTCGCACAGCTTCATCATGGGCGTGCTGGGGGTCCTGAACACGCCAGCCCATGGCGCTGATGGCTGGGCCGTGGGCTGCTCGGAACTGAGCGGATTCGTCGTCGTCCCGGCGGTTGACCACCATGCGGATGTCGTTCTGGTGGTGCAGGTCCATGCGGCCGCAGCTCGACTGCATGGTGCGGGAGAAGCCAAAGGCGCGGAAGAGAGTGTCCAACCAGGCCGCATCAGGGCTGGTGAACTCTACAAAGTCGAAGCCCAGCATGCCCAGGGGGTTGTTCACTGCGGTCGTCTCGGATGCGTTCGCGCTCATTTGTTCTCCACGTTGCTCGGGGTCATCCAGGACATCCAGTAGTCGGAGCGCTCAGCGCTCTCGCCCTGTGCGGTGATCTGCAAGGGATTGCGGGTGTCCACCATCACGGCTTGCTCGTTGGTTTGGGTCTTGCCCTTGGCTGCGTTGACGGCGCCCGGCTGGGGCCCGTGGTGGATGCCTTGGGGATGGAAGGTCACCATGCCGGCGTCCACGCCCTCGCGGGAGAAGAAGTCGCCGTCGTGATAGAAGAGCACCTCGTCAAAGTCGATGTTCGAGTGGAAGAATGGGACCTTTAGGGCGCCAGGGTCTCCCGTCTCCAGACCGCGCGGCAGGAAGCTGCAGATGACCACGCTGTCGGTCACGAAGGTGACGTGGGCGGTGGGCGGCAGGTGGTAGCGCTCGCTCATCATCGGGCGGATGTTGCGCACGTTGATGCGCCAGATGGTCAGGTCCCCCTTCCAGCCCACCGTGGTGATGGGGTTGTGGGGGTAGGTGATGGTTGTGATGTGTCCTTGGCGCTGCACCTTGAGCTGCCAGTGTCTGTCGGGCTCAGGCATGGGACCAAGCTCCGGGGTGTCCAACATGGCCGGGTCGAAGAGGGCGTGCTTGCCGGCGATTCCGCGGTCTGGCAGCCGCACCTGTTCCCGAGTCACGATGACCAGGACCTTGGTGGGTTGGCTTGGAATCAGCCGGTAGACGGTGCCCCGGGGGATGACCAGGTAGTCGCCGCGCGCGTATTCCAGGCTGCCAAAGTCGCTCTCCAGTCGGCCCTCTCCTTGGTGGATGAAGAGCACCTCGTCGCCGTCGGCGTTCCGGAAGTAGTAGGGCATCTCCGTGAGCAACTCGGCCCAGGCCAGCACTGCGTCGCCGTTCTTTAGGAAGGGCACCCGGCCGGTGATCCAGTCGTCGTTGCGATTTGGCAGCCTCTCCGTGTTCAGCGCCACAGGCTTGAGCGGGCCCTCGATGTTGATCCAGTCCACGGGGGGGTGGGAGCGGTAGAGATGGCTGACCCGGCCGGCAAAACCCTCGCGGGCGTACTCCTCCTCGACGGTGCCCTCGGGGATGTCGACGTGTGCTTGGCGGGTGACTCGGCCCTTGGAGAAGTACATGCGTGGCGCTCCGTGCTTGCCACCGGAAGCTAGGGCATCTGGGTCATCCGGCACAGCGCGCTCTGAGGGAATGCTGTTCTGTCTCAGGCAATGGGAACTCCGACGGTGCCGTACACTTCAGCGATGGCTTCAGAGATCTCCACCCCCCCCAGAACGCGCGCGGCCTTTGCCGTGGCAGGACTCGTGCTTGGCGCGGTGGCCTTGCTCATCGTGCTGCTGCCCTTCTTCCTGTCCTACAGCGGTGGTGTTGGCGGAGAGCAGTGGGCCTTGGAACGGAGCCTTGCCGGAGAGCACGCCTACTCGCTTCGGCGCCTTGCCTTTGCTGGGGAGCCCTACTTCATCCTGCTTCCTGCGATGTTCTCCCCCAGCCTGCAGCTGTTTCGTGAAGCGCTGTTTCCCCATTGGGTGCGTTGGCGCGTGATCTCCAGCGGCCTGCATGGGCTGATGGTGTTGATGTCCCTCACCGGCTTCTTCTTGCTCTCGATGCTGGCCGCGATGGTCGCGACCTCGGGTTTGGGGCAGGGGATGGTCTTCCTCTGGACCCTCTTGGCCGGGGTCATGGCTGCGGTCCTTGGGGTGCGCGGCATCGCAGCCTGGCGCATCCGAGGTCAGGCCGAGCAGCCCGCTTCCTAGAGCGCTGCAGGCGTCGGGTCACCGCCGTCTCCGAAGCAGCACACCCGCCAGCAGAACCAAGACCCAAGCACTCCCCAGGCCCGACCCGGTGCTCGCACACCCGCAGCCCTCCGGCTCAGGCTCCGGGGGCAGCTCTGCGTCCAAGCCATCGCAGTCTTGGTCTACGCCGTCACCCGGGACTTCTTCGGCCCCCGGGAAGACTTCGGCGTCCGCATCGTCGCAGTCGCTGCCGTCCTCGATGTACGCAAAGGGCGCAAAGCAGTCCTGGAAGGGAGAGAGCGCATCGCCAAAGCCGTCTTGGTCCACGTCCGGGTACCAGGTGCCTTGGTCCACGGCGTTCACGTCGATGGTGCCATCACAGTCGTTGTCCCAGCCATCGCAGACCTCGTCTGCATCGGGGTGGATCTCCGGGTTGTCGTCGGTGCAGTCGCCGTCGGGCTGGGTGGCGGTGGCCTCTCCACTGTCCTCGCAGTCGAGATCGGCGGATGGGGTGGTCGTGCGGGTGTCTGCAAAGCCGTCGTCGTCCTGGTCGGCGTAGCAGACATCGCCGCCATCACAGTCCTGGTCCACCCCGTCGGCTACCACCTCCTCGGCGCCGGGGTAGACGCTGCCGCTGTCGGGATCGCAGTCGCCGCTTGGGGCAGTAGCGGGGGCCTCGCCGGGATCCTCGCAGTCTGTGTCTTCTGAGAGCACGGTGCTGACCCCGTCTACAAAGCCGTCCAAGTCTGGGTCGGCCAAGCAGAGCTCTCGGCCATCGCAGTCTTGGTCAATGCCGTCGCCGAGTACTTCAGTGGCGCCGGGGTAGGCATCGGCGTTCAGGTCTAGACAGTCGCCCTTGGAAGTGCAGATCCCGTCCTCGTCTTGGTCCCGGCACCCGCCGTCAAAGACGTAGAGAGCACCGCTTCCACTGCTGGTGCTGTCGGCGTAGGGGGAGCCGCTGACCATCTCGGCGTGTCCATCTTGGTTCAGGTCCACTGTGGCCAGGGCGCCGCCGAACAGGTCGTTCTCTGCGCCATCGGAGCTGGTGATCTTGACCACCGTCTCGCTGACGATGCCGGTTTTGCCGCCGAAGTAGACGTAGGTTGCGCCAGCGCCGAGCTCCAGGCCGTCCGCGTAGACCGCGCCCACGACCAGGTCGTCGTAGCCGTCTCCGTCCAGGTCGCCGCCGCTGAGTTGGCCCCCGAAGCTGTGGCCGGTGTCCCCGTCAAAGGCCGTGACCTTGAGCTCGCCACTCAGCAGCAGGCCCGTGGCGCTGCCGTAGTAGACGTAGGCCGCTCCGCTGTTGGGACCGCTCACCGAAGACGAGGAGCCCACGGCCACATCGGAGTAGCCATCGGCGTTCACATCGCCCAAGCCGACCAAGTCCACGCTGAAGTAGTCGCCGGCGCTCAGGTCGCTGGCTGTGAAGCTCTGGTGGCTGGTGGTGCTCAGGCCGCTTGCGCTGCCGAAGTACAGGGTGGCCAAGCCGCCGCCCACGACCGTGCTGGCGTTGCTTAGGTCTCCGATGAGCAGGTCGTCGTAGCCGTCTGCGTTTACGTCCAGATCCCCGGCCAGGGAGAATCCAAAGTCGCTGCTGGCCGTGTTCTCGAGCTGCGCCTCGCGGCCTTTGGACAGGCCCAAGGGGCTGCCGTAGAAGAGGCTGACGCTCTGGGCCCCGTAGGCGCTCACCGCCACGTCGTCGTAGCCGTCGGCGTCCAGGTCACCGGCGTGAACCACATCCCAGGCGAAGTGGTCGCTGCTGCCTCCCCAGCTGCGTTGAAGCTTGTCTGCGCGGTCTGCCGAGACGCCGCTGGAAGAGCCGTAGAAGACGTAGAGGGCGCCTTCTAGCACCCCGGGGGCCCCCACCAACAAGTCGTCGTAGCCGTCGCCGTCCACATCGCCGCCTCCGCCCAAAGCCTGCGCAAAGTAGTCGGTGGTGTCCCCGTCCAAGGCCAGCAGCTTGTGCTCCCCGCTGGCGTTCAGACCGGTGGCGGTGCCGTAGTAAATGTAGGCGGCGCCGGCGTAGTAGCCCATGTCCCCGTCGCCGTGTGCGCCCACCGCCACGTCTGTGTAGCCGTCCCCGTTCAGGTCCCCAGCCTGGGTGACTCGGCCGCCAAAGAGCTTGCTGGTGCTGGGGTCGCTGGGGTCAATGCGCAGCTCGCTCTGCAGGGGATTGAGCACGGCCTGGAAGCTGGGCGCGAAGGGCGTCTCGCTGTCTTGGAGCAGAGGCGCCTGCTGGCTTGGGCTGCAGGCGGAGAGCGAGAAGAGAATCCACATGGCCGGCAGAGTAGGACGGCGCCTTCCAACCGGCTACTTGCCAGCCCATGCTCACCCTGCGCTTCGATCGCGGCACCCTGCTCCTGGACGGACTGGACTCTGACCAGGCGCCGTCGGGTTTTGTGTGGGATGGCCGGGTGAACCGTCTGCGGGGACCGGGCATGGCCTACCATGACCTCGTTCTCGGATTGCATCGCTCCAAGGCGCCCTATGCCGATCACGCCAAGGCATGGGAGGCGCTGTCCCTGCGCCATGACACCCCAAAATCCCCCCGGGACTACCAAGCAGAAGCGGTAGAGGAATGGACGAAAGCAGGCCGCAGAGGTGTGGTGTCGCTTCCGACGGGCTCAGGCAAGAGCTTTGTGGCTGAGCTGTGCATCGCGGCCTGTCAGAGACCCGCTCTGGTGGTGGCGCCGACCATCGACCTGGTGAACCAGTGGGCAGCGAACCTGGCCCTGGCATTTGGTGGACCGATTGGCGTTCTGGGCGGCGGACAGCACGAGCTGCACCCCATCACCGTGTCCACCTACGACTCGGCCTACCTGCACATGGACCGCTACGGAGACCGCTTCGGTCTGGTGGTTTTTGACGAGGTGCATCACCTGCCGGCCGACGCCTACGCACAGATTGCCGAGCTGATGCTGGCCCCCTTTCGCCTGGGTTTGAGCGCTACGGTGGAGCGGCCCGATGGCTTGCACCAGCGCCTGGATGACCTGGTCGGCCCCGTGGTCTACGAGAAGGGCATCACCGAGCTCTCGGGCAACGTGCTCGCTCAGTACACGGTGGAGCGGGTCGGGGTCGTGCTCTCAGACGAAGACCACGCAGCCTATCTGGCGTGCAGAGCCACCTTCCGGGGCTTCATCGCCAGCCGAGGCATTCGTCTGGGCGGGCAGAACGGCTGGGGACGTTTTCTGAGAGAAGCCGCGCGCTCCAAGGACGGCCGGGCGGCCTTCAAAGCCCACCTGGAGTCCCGGCGTCTGATGCACGCCACCCCCGCCAAGCTGGACGCCCTCGAGGACATCATGGCCCAGCACCCCGGCCAGCGCAGCATCATCTTCACCAACGACAACGCGACGGTCTACCGGATCTCTCGCGGCTTTGGCATACCCTGCATCACCCACCAGACGGGGGCCGAGGAGAGAAGAGAGATCCTCTCCGGCTTCGCAGAAGGTCGGTACACGGCTGTGGTCACCTCCCGCGTGCTCAATGAGGGGGTAGACATTCCCGCAGCCGAGGTCGGTATTGTGCTCTCAGGGACCAGCACGGTCAGAGAGCATGTGCAGCGCTTGGGCCGAATCCTGCGTCCCAAAGAAGGCAAGCAGGCGGTGCTCTACGAGGTGGTTTCTCTGGGCACCAGCGAGGAGCGGGCCAGTGAGCGTCGCAATGAGCACGACGCGTATCGGGGAGAGGCGGGCTAGCTCCACGGCTCTCTCACGGTTGGCTTTACAATAGTCTCAATCTGGGGTCTCTCGCTTCCCAATACTGGGAGCAGCGCTGCTGCCCGCTCAAAGGCTGTTTCAGCGACAATGCCCTGTGGGCCGTACCCCTCTCAGATCGCAGCAGGGTGGCATGGCTCTTGCTTCATGTAGTTTCAGGAGTGCCCCCTTGTTTCTTGTCCTACTGAGCCTGAACACACCTTTTGCCGCACAGGCCTCGGCCAGCGCGCAGCGGGAAGCGCTTGAAGCTCAGGCGCCAATGGCTGACTCGGATGTGGTGCTCGACGGGGCCCTGGCGCCCTACCTTCAGGCTGCTCTGGAAGACAGCCCCCAGCTCAAGGCGGCCTATGCGGCTTGGGATGCCGAAGTGCGCAGCATTCAAGGGGCCTCCACCCTGCCCGAGCCAACCCTTGGCTTTGGGATTTTCCTGCGCTCCGTGGAGACCCGCGTGGGCCCTCAGCAAGCAAAGGTGTCCCTGCAGCAGAGCTTGCCGTGGCCCACAGAACTGACAGGCCGTCACGACGCAGCTGTGGCCCAGGCGCGTGTTGCCCAGGCTCAGTTCGACGCAGTGGTCTTGCAGGTCAGCGCCCAGGTGCTCCAGGCCTACTGGACCGTGTGGGAGGTGCGGGCAACACGGCGCACCCACAGTGCTCATGTGGTGGTGCTCGAGGACTTGTCGGCGACGCTTCGGGCGCGTCTGGAGACCGGATCGGCGACCTTGGCCGATGTGCAGCAAGTGGACCTGACACGGGCACGCTTGGAGGATGCGCTGCTCTCCCTGGATGCCCGAGAGCGTCGCGCCGTGGCCAGCCTGCGGGCGGTCATCGGTGGGACACCAGGGGAGCTGCCCACACTCCAAGACCCCTTCCAGGCGCAGCAGCCCGTGTTGGACTTGCAGCAGGTCACCCAGCTGGCCTTGGAGCACCCCCTGATTGGTGCCGCGGGTGCTCAGGAAGACGCTGCACAGGCCGCCGTTCAAGTGGCCCAGAGCCAACGCGCGCCCGGCCTGACCTTGGGGGTGGACTGGATTCCCACCGGGCCCGCCGCGATGGACGATGCCCAGAGCGGCAAGGACGCCGTGATGTTGGGGGTAGGCTTCCGCGTTCCCCTCTGGCAGCGGGCCTACGCCGAAGATGTGCGGGCCAAGGCCGCGGTGCAGGATCTGCGTGCAGCCCAGAGTGAGGGCCTACGTTTGCAGCTCTCCGCCCAAGTTGAAGACGCCTACATCCGGGTGCTCGATGGGGTGCGCAGGGTAGACGTGGTGCAGTACAGCTTGCTGCCCCAGGCCGAGGGCACCTACACCTCGCTGCTCGGCAGCTATGCGGTAGGAAAGGCCAACGTGGCCCAGGTGCTGCTGGCGCAGCGGGACCTGCTGGAGCTCCAGATCCTCTTGGACAGCGAACAGGCAGAGCTGCAGCGGTCCTGGGCGGAGCTTGAAGCGCTCTGCGGCAGACCTCTGGAACGACGCGGCACGGAGCCCACCCCATGAGCGAGAACTCCTCTCCACCCAGCTGGCTGCGCTGGCTCATCGGTGCGCTCCTGCTGCTCTTGGCTTTCGGTGCCGGCACTCTGATCTCGGGGGATGCGCCCCAGGACGGGCACAGTGAGCATGGCCATCAGAGCCAAGCTGAGGTGTGGACCTGCTCCATGCACCCATCCGTTCGTCAGGGAGAGCCGGGGTCCTGTCCGATCTGTGGCATGGACTTGATTCCCGCCAACAGCGGCTCCTCGTCCAGCTCCAGTGAACGAATCGTTCTGTCGGAACGGGCCCGGGTGCTCTCCGAGCTGCGCACCACGGCTGTACGCCGCCAGTCGGATGCCTCTGCAGAGATTCATCTGCTCGGTCGGGTAGAGGCCGCCGAGTCCACCCGCCGAAACGTGACCACCTGGATCGGTGGGCGCATCGACCGGCTGCACGTGAACACCACCGGCGAGAAGGTGCGCCGTGGCCAGAGCATCGCCACGCTCTACAGCCCCGAGATCTACGCCGCCCACCAGGACCTGATCACCGCACAGGGCCAGGTTCAACGGCTGAAGGGCGCCTCCGAGTCTGCCCAACGTGCGGCCGGCGCGGCCTTGGAGGCTGCCAGAGAGCGTCTGCGTTTGCTCGGCGTGCCCGAGTCCGAGGTCGACTCCATGGCCCAGGCCGAGTCCCCCCGCCGCACCATCGCCATCCGCTCGCCTTTTGCCGGCACGGTCATTGACCGGGTGGCCACCGAGGGCGCCTATGTGGAGACCGGCGCCACCCTCTACCAAGTGGCCGATCTGAGCACGCTCTGGGTTCAGCTGGACGCCTATGAGAGCGACTTGCCGCGCCTGCGCGTTGGCCAGGAAGTGGAGCTGCTCATCGAGGCTTTGCCCGGCGAGCGCTTTCCGGGCCGGGTGGCCTTTATCGACCCCACCATCGACTCCAAGCGACGCACCGCCCGCGTTCGCGTGGTCGTGGACAATGCGGCCGGACGCTTGCGCCCCGGCATGTTCGCCGAAGCGGTCGTTCAGGCCGCCACAGAGGGCAGCAGCAGCCCCTTGGTCATTCCAGACTCCGCGCCGCTCTTCACCGGCCGGCGCTCGGTGGTCTACATCGAGGTCAAGACCGAAGATGGCGTGGCCTATGAGCCGCGCACCGTGCGCCTTGGACCGCGTCTCGGAGACCTGTACCCAGTGGTCTCCGGCCTAGCCGAGGGCGACCGAGTTGTGAGCCGAGGAGCCTTTGCCTTGGACGCCGATCTGCAGATCCGCGGCGGCGCCTCGATGATGACCATGCCCGACGACAAGGCCGAGCTCTTGCCTGAACCGGTGTCTCTGAGCGAGAAGGAGATGGGCGCACTGCGGCCTGTTCTGAGCCACTATCTGGGCCTTCAGCGGGCCCTGGCTGAAGACGACCTGGAACAAGCCCAAGCCTCGGCCAAGTCCATCAGCGCCGCCCTGGCCAAAGCCAAGCTCTCTCCCCAGCCTCAGCTGGTGTGGGTTGAGATCAGCAAGGAGTTGGACGCCCACAGCAAACACGTGGCCCACGCCGAAGACTTGGAGGGCGCACGGGAGGGCCTGGAGCCCCTGAGCGCCGCCATCGAGGTCATGTTGTCCCGCTTTGGCAACCTGCTCGAAGAGCCCCTTCAAGTTGCATTCTGTCCGATGGCCAACGATGGAGAGGGCGCCCGCTGGGTGCAGTCCAATGACAGCATCGACAACGCCTACTTTGGCGATGCGATGCGCACCTGTGGGGATTTCCAGGCCTCAGTGGCGCCAGGGACCTTCTTGGATTCTCCAGTGCCAGTCAGCGCTGCCCCAGCCGGGCACCAACATTGACCCAGCCAGCGCCAGCCCAGGGGATCTGGCAGATGCTGATCGGCTGGTTCATCGAGAACCGGCTGATCGTCTTCCTGCTCACCCTGATGCTGATTCTGGGCGGCCTCTTCGTCGCGCCCTTTGAGTGGGACAGCGGAGAGCTGCCGCGGGACCCGGTTCCCGTGGATGCCATCCCCGACATCGGGGAGAACCAGCAGATCGTCTTCACCGAGTGGCCCGGGCGCTCGCCACGGGACGTTGAAGACCAGGTCACCTACCCCCTGACCACAGCACTGCTGGGCATCCCAGGTGTGCGCACGGTGCGCAGCTCCTCGGCCTTGGGATTCTCCACGATCTACATCATCTTTAGCGATGACGTGGAGTTCTACTGGTCCCGCTCACGGGTGCTCGAGAAGCTGGCCTCTCTGCCGCCTGGAACCGTGCCCGACGGAGTCATTCCCACCCTGGGACCCGACGCCACGGCCCTCGGGCAGGTGTTCTGGTACACGCTGGAGGGTCAAGATCCCCAAGGCAACCCGGTGGGCGGCTGGGACCCGGATGAGCTGCGCTCCATCCAGGACTGGACCGTTCGCTACGCCCTGCAGTCGGTCGAGGGCGTGAGCGAGGTCGCCTCCATTGGCGGCTTTGTGCGGGAGTACCAGATCGACGTGGACCCCGAGGCCATGCGCGCTCAGGGCGTCAACATCACCCAGATCGCCGACGCGGTGCGTCGCTCCAACTTGGACACCGGGGCCCGAACCCTGGAGATCAACGGGGCGGAGTACCTGGTGCGTGCTCTGGGCTTTGTAGAGAACCTAGAGGACCTGGAGCAGGCGGTCGTGCTGGCCCGGGAGAACACCCCGGTCCGGGTGCGGGACGTCGCCAAGGTCTCGATGGGGCCAGCACTTCGGCGTGGCGCTCTGGATGACGAGGGCGCGCCTGCGGTCGGGGGCGTGGTGGTCGCCCGCTACCTGGAGAACCCGCTCCAGGTCATCAACTCCGTCAAGGACAAGATGGCCCAGATCCAGCCTGGGCTGCCCTCGCGCACATTGGAAGACGGCACCGTTAGCAAGGTCACCATCGTGCCCTTCTACGACCGCTCCACGCTGATCGGCGAGACCCTGGGCACCCTCTCCAAGGCGCTCTACCAGCAGATCCTGATCACCTTGATCGTGGTGCTGGTCATGCTGCGAAAGCTGCGCAGCTCGGCCTTGATCTCCATCATCCTGCCCCTGGGGGTGCTGGGCACCTTCGTGGTGATGAAGCTGACGGGGGTGGACGCCAACATCATGGCCCTGGGTGGCATCGCCATCGCCATCGGCGCGATGGTGGACATCGGCATTGTGTTCGTGGAGAACATCGAGCAGCATCTGGCCGATAATATAGGTAAGTCCAGGGAAGTGGTGGTGCGTGATGCTGCCGCAGAGGTGGCCCCGGCCGTGTTGACCTCGGTCTTGACCACGGTGGTTAGCTTCCTGCCGGTCTTTGGATTGACGGCGACGGAGCTGCGTCTCTTTGCACCACTGGCCTACACAAAGACCTTCGCGATGGCTGTCGCACTCGTCCTGGCCCTCGTCATTCTGCCCGCCGCGGCGCTGGTCGTCTTTCGCGTTCGGCCTGAGCCTATTGCCGATGGAAGCATCGGGACGACCCGCAGGTGGCGCTCCATCTTTCGCCTGGCCCACCTTCGGGATCTGGCCCTCTTGGTGCTTGGCATCGCGGCCTTGTGGGTGAGCCTGCCGGGTGGCCTGCTGGTCATCGTTCTGGCGCTATGGCGCTTCGCCCGCCCCTTGGTCAATCCGGACTTTGTCCAGCGGGGGGAGCTGGCCGAGAACGTGCTCACGGTGCTGTTGGTCTCGGTGCTGCTCATCGTGGACTGGCTGCCCCTGGGACAAGAGGCTGGCGTGCTGCTCAACCTGCTCTTCGCCGGTGGACTTATTGCCGCTGTGTTGGGCGGATTTCAGCTCTTTGAGCGGCTCTACCCGCAGCTGCTGCGCTGGGTGCTGGACCACAAGGCGGTGTTCCTCGTGCTGCCCTCGCTGATGGTCGTGGGCGGTTTTCTGTCCTGGTCCAGTCTGGGTCGGGAGTACATGCCGCCCTTCGATGAGGGCTCCTACCTCTACATGCCCACGACCATGCCCCACGCATCGGTCGGCGAGGCCCAGGAGATGATGTCCAAGATGGACGCCGCCATCGCCCAGATCCCAGAGGTCGACCGGGTCGTCGGCAAGCTGGGACGGGTGGACAGTGCCTTGGACCCCGCGCCGGTCTCGATGATTGAGACGGTCATCACCTACCTGCCCGAGTACCGCACCGAGGCCGACGGCACCCAGGTCCGACAGTGGCGAGACCACATCCGAGAGCCCCAGGACATCTGGAAGGAGATCACCCAGGCCGCCGAGGTGCCCGGCCTGACCAGCGCCCCCACGCTCATGCCCATCAACGCCCGCATTGTCATGCTCCAGAGCGGCATGCGTGCGCCCATGGGGATCAAGGTCAAGGGCCCCGACCTGGCGTCCATCGAGGACTTTGGAATGGCCCTGGAAGGGGTGCTCAAGCAGGAGCCCAGCATCCGAGAGGAGACCGTCTTCGCCGACCGGGTCGTGGGCAAACCCTACTTGGAGATCGAGCTGGACCGCGAGGCCATTGGACGCTTCGGTCTGCGGGTTGTGGACGTGCAGCAGGTGCTGCAGATCGCTCTGGGTGGTCAGACCCTGACCCGCACCGTGGAAGGCCGTGAGCGCTACCCGGTTCGTGTCCGCTACATGCGAGAGGACCGGGACAGCATCGAGGCCATGGAAGGCGTGCTCATTCCCACGCCGAGCGGGGACCATGTGCCCCTCTCTCAGCTCGCCGAGGTGGTCTACACCAAGGGTCCTCAGGTCATCAAAGCCGAGGACACCTTCCTGACCAGCTACGTGCTCTTTGACCGCCAGCCTGAGCTGGCTGAGGTGGAGGTGGTCGAGGCAGCCAAGGTCCGCATTGATGCCAGCATCGCCTCGGGGGAGCTCTTGGTTCCGGCCGGCGTGAGCTTTGAGTTCGCCGGCAGCTACGAGAACCAGGTGCGAAGCGAGAAGCGCCTGTTGGTGCTCATTCCCATCGCCTTGGCCTTTGTCTTCATCCTGCTCTACCTGCAGTTCCACCGGGTCACGACCACCGCGGTGATCTACTCCGGCGTGGTGGTGGCTGTCAGCGGTGGCTTTGGACTTCTCTGGCTCTATGGGCAGCCTTGGTTCCTGGACTTCTCCATCTTTGGAACGGGCATGCGCGAGCTCTTCCAGGTGGGCACAGTGAACCTCTCCGTGGCCGTCTGGATCGGCGTCATCGCTCTGATCGGCATCGCCACGGACGATGGGGTGGTCCTGTCCACCTACCTGAAGCAGGTCTTTGAGAAGGACCCGCCCACCACCGTGTCCGAAGTCCGAGAGCGTACGATTCAAGCGGGTCTTCGCCGGGTTCGGCCTTGCCTGATGACCACCGCAACCACCCTGCTGGCGCTGCTGCCCGTCATCACCTCTCAGGGCCGAGGTTCGGACATCATGATGCCCTTGGCGCTGCCCGTCTTCGGCGGCATGGCCATCGAGCTGGTGACCCTGTTTGTGGTTCCGGTTCTCTACTGTGCAGTGGAGGAGCTTCGCTTGACGGACCACGAAGTGTCCGGTATCAAAGCGCCCATCGACGGAGTGTCCTGATGAGCGAAGAGATGGAAGGCGGTAGCAGCGGTCTGGGCCGCTTTGGCAAGATTCTGATCTACCTGGCCATCCTGGGCGGCGTGAACCTGCTCAGCTTCGTCATGGACTGGGGCTTCTGGATCTACTGATGCCGGCGCCTGAGCAGCCCAAGAGCGCTGCTCTCATGCCCATCGAGCGCATCTTCAACATCTCCCTGGCCGCGAGCTTCGTGGGTTGGGGGCTGATGGGACTGCGGCAGGACGTCAACCCTGTGCGCATCAGCATCGCCTGCTTGAACCTGGTCATCGCCGTGCTCTTGCTTCGGCGAGGTCCGGAGCTTGCAGACGGCACTTGGAGGCAGCACCTGGCGGCTCTGCCCTCTCTGTTGGTCGCCGGGCTCTGCTTCTCCCGTGCGCCGGCCGCCTGGGATCTGGGGCCGCAGGTGCTCTTTGTGTTGGGGACTTCCCAAGCGATCTGGGCCTTTGTGTTCCTGGGCCGGAGCTTCGCCGTGCTGCCCGCCAAGCGTGACCTGGTCGTTCGCGGTCCCTACCGCTGGGTTCGTCACCCCGCCTATGTGGGCGAGCTGATCATGGTCGCAGCCTGTGCCTGGGCCACCGGCCTGGGCGGACTGTGGGCGCCGGTGGTGCTCGTGCCGCTCTTGGTGCTGCGCATCCGGGCCGAGGAGCAGCTGCTCGGCGAGCTGCCGGACTGGGGCCGCTACGCAGAAGGGGTGCGCTGGAGGGTGTTTCCTGGGCTCTGGTAGTTATGGGCCGGGGGCACACCTATACCAAGGCCCTCCATGCTCTCCGGCGAGCTCATCCGTGTCCGCATCAAAGGCAAGGAGCTCTCTCCCAGCTTCGTGGACCCGGCCAAGCCCAGCATCGTGGCGCGCTCCCAAGAGCTGCTGGAGCTCTACCTGCGCGGCGTGGAGGAGGGCCTCTCTCGCGGGGATCTGGTGGAGGCGGTCAAGGACGTCATCGGCGATGGCACCGACCACAAGCTGACCCGAGGTCTGGCCCGCATCTTGGAGGACCGGGCGGAGTTCGCCACCGAGTCGCCCCTTCCGCCCAAGGAGCTGCGTGCCCGCATCTTCCAGGCCACCGCTGCAGCACCGTCCCGTCAGGCAGCCACCGAGGCCTACCAGGCCCTGGCGGAGGAGCTGGACTGCGAGCCGGAGCTCCTACGCCGCAGCCTCTTCGCCGACCGCAAGGAGGAGCAGCTCATCACCTCGCTCAAGGTGCCCGACGCCGCCTGGCTGGTGAACCGCTACAACGTCTCCCTGGTCCAGTCTTGCCTGGTGCGGGCCGAGTCGCTCAAGCTCAAGGTGCTCAAGCCGGCCCCAGAGCGGGTGCGTCAGCTGCTTCGCTACGTGGCTTTTCACCAGCTCATGCACCGGGCGCAGATGGTGGACGGGGACCTGGTCTTGAGCTTGGATGGGCCCACCTCGCTGCTGCGTCAGAGCACCCGCTACGGCATGGCCCTGGCCAACTTCTTCCCAGCCCTGCTTCTGCAGCCAGGGGACTGGGAGATCGAAGGCGTGATCCGGTGGGGGAAGCGCAAGCTGCGCAAGCAGATCAGCCTGACCTCGGGGGCGGGACTGGTCTCCCACTATCGGGACCAGGGCGCTTACCAGACGCGCACCGAGCAGTGGTTTGAGGAGCGCTGGCTCAAGCTCGACACCGACTGGAAGATGGCCCGGTGCGCCAGCTTGGTTCACCTGGGCGGACAGGCCGTTCTCGCCCCCTGCTACACCTTCACCAAGGGCAAGAAGACCGCGCACCTGGAGATCCTTGGCTTTTGGCGCAAGGGGTGGCTGCAGAAACACCTTGGGCGGGTGGCCAAGCACGGTCCGGGCAACCTGGTTCTGGCCGTGAGCACCAAGATGGAGGGCGCCAAAGAGGGCCTGGGACGCTTTGAGGGTCAGGTCATCTCCTTCAAGGAGGTGGTGCCCGCCAAGGATGTGTTGGCCGCGGTGGAGCGCTGCGCCCGCTGAGTTGGCAGGTGGGCTCCCTGTGCTCCTTGGCCGGTCCTACGGTAGCCTGTGGGCATGAACATCCTGATCTCCCTGTCCCTGCTCGCCTGCACCAAAGACACCGATGACACCGCCGAGCGCATCTCCCAGCGCTTCGTCGTTACGGTGGAGAACGTTGGTGTGCTCTACCCGATCATCGAGTCGGGCTCCGGCCCAACGGTCTCGCTCAACGTTCCTGTGGGCGCCGATCTGACCGTGTTGGCCACCGACGGTGCCCAATGGTTGATCTCCGAGGCGACCCCCTTCTACGTGGACGGCCAGCCTCAATCACCCGGCAACATCCCCTTGCTGGAGCTGCAGCTCTTGGACGGCGAGATCGAGCGCCGCCGCTCGGTGGACAAGGTCAGCGTTGTGATGGAGGAGCCCCCCTTGGTCGGTCTCACCGCCCCCGATGGCTGGGAGATCATCGCCCTTGCGGCCCCTCATGGAGCCGAACCCGCGCCCGAGGCCACCGTGCCCGCAGACTGGCTGCAGGCCCTCTTGGATGGCGACCGGCCTGGTGGAGAGGCGCAGATCGACGCGTTGACGGGCATCACCCATGTCGCCGGAGCCGGCTTTGCAGGGGTGGCCCTGGACGAGGACAAGCTCTTCACCTTGGGGCAGAGCGACCGTGGCCAAGGTCTCTCAAACTTGGCTGAGGATGGCAACCCCCTCCCGCTGCTTGAGCTGGACACCTTCTCCAACAGCGCGGTCTTCGCGGATCAGGAGAGCGGCGGCTACGAGCCGCTGATGCCGGGCACCGTCACCACCTTCGAGATCGAGGCCACCGAGGGAGAGTCCCTGTTCTTTGCCTCTATGCTGGCCCAGACCAACGACCTCTTCTTGGGCTCTCCACCCCAAGGCATCCCGCTCTTCGACGGGGAGACGCCCGTCGAAGGCGAGATCTCCGATGCCCTGGTGCTCTATGACGCCGGAACCGAGGCCAATCAGCCACCGGGACTGGGTTCGGATCAGGCTCCCCGGCAGGCTGGGCCGGACACCGGCGCAGTGGATGAGGACCCCTCCGTTCGGGAAGTGGACGATGGCTACACCTACCCCGAGCCCTCCGCGGTGCTCTCCGTGACAGTCGCGCTCGCCGAGTGAGTCAAACACGCTCCATTGTCTTGGCGGGGGCTCTGCTTCTGGGGTTGGGAGTGTTGGCCTGGCAGAAAGCTTGGATCGATCCAGTGCGGCACTTCAAGGCGCCGGATGAGCCGCGCGGGGACACCGTGCTCTTCGTGGTCTTGGACACCGTGCGCGCCGATCACAGCTCAGTGTGCGGCTACGAGCGGCCCACCACGCCCACCTTGCAGCGCTTGGCGGGGAAGGAGGGTTGGTCCACGGCCTGTCGTGCCTATGCACCCGGCTCCTGGACTCTGCCCAGCCACGCAAGCTACTTCACGGGCTTGGAGGTGCCGGAGCACGGCGCCCACAGCTTGGCCGCTGGAGGCGAGGACTTGGGCCAGAACACCTCGGAGCAGGTGCGTCCGCTGGGCTCCGAGTCGCAGACACTGGCGGAGCACTTTGCAGCCCAAGGCTACGAGACCGTCTCCGTCAGCGGGAACCCGGTGGTCTCTGCGGCCAGCGGCCTGACCCGAGGCTTTGACGAGGTGCGCGCGCCCGGCCGCTTTGGGAGCTGGTACGGGGCGGACTTTCGGCAGCAGCTCCAGCATGCCTTGGAGGCTGGCACCTCCAAGGACAACCCCCTCTTTCTCTTCCTGAACATCGCCGATGCCCACGTGCCTTGGGCGCCGGTTCCTGAAGGCTTGGACTGGGTGCCAGCCCGATCTGGTCTGGACTGGGGGCAGGGGACTCTGTGGGCGGACTTTCTCGGGGGTCGCATGGCCCCGGCCGAGCGCAGCGATCTGCTGGCTCACTTGGGCGATGTCTACGACTACGGGGTGCACCGGGCCGATGGGACTTTGGACGAGGCCTTGGTGCTGCTGCAGGAGTGGAATCGTTTGGGCCCGGGCAGCCGCATCGTGATCACCTCTGATCACGGGGAGTACCTGGGCGAGGACGGGCTGCTCGACCATGGCCACTACCTGGGCGAGCCCAACAATCAGGTCTTCCTGATGAGCAACCAGGGTGGTCCTCTGCCCGAGCCCATCTCGGCCTTGGCCGCCTATGGCTTGGTGCGGGATGGTGCGCTGCCGGAGCCTTTGCCCAAGGTGCGCGCGGCGGCCTTCCCTCACGCCCAGCGGAGTGAATGGACGGAGGGAAAGTGGTTCACACGGACCTCGGCTGCGGAGTGGCATTCCGAGGAGAAGGTGCTCTGGAGCGATGAGGAGGGCTGGGCAAAAGGGCCGGTGGGGGATCTGTCCGCTTCCGCCCCTGACCCCGATCTGGCCGAGTATGTGAATGCCGTACGGTCGAGTGGCATTCCGAGGGGTGACGTTGATGCTGATCTTTTTGATGCCCTAAAGGCGGCTGGATACATGGACGACTAGCTTTGGGTGGCCAGCCCCGGAAGGGGTCGGGTATTTGGAGCCCATAGGAGATGAGAATGCGCTGGACCCTGCTGTTTGCCCTGGTCGGACTCGTTGCTTGCAAGGGTGGCGATGTCGTAGATGACACCGTCGCTGATGACACGAGCACCGATGACACCAACACCGACGACACCCAGGCCGAGGTCACCTCGATCACGGTGGAGGTGGAGTTTCCAGTCAAGCCCGAGGCGGGGCCGCTGATCATTGCCCTGGCCAGCGGGGGACAGGTCTTTGGCTCCATCCTCTCGACCGAGAGCTTCGCCGCGCCGGGCTTTCCGCAGAAGCAGGTCCAGACCCTCGAGGTCGAGCCAGGTGACTACTACATCGGTGCTTGGATCGACGAGGGCTCCGATAATCCAGAACGGCCCGGTCCAACCGACCCCAAGGGCATCCTTGTGGACGCTGGGCCAACGCTGGTGAGCGTCGCGGCTGGAGAGACGGCTACGCCTACGGTGATCAAGCTTCGGCGACCTGAGACGGACCCTGAGTAGACCGCCTCGAAGGCCTCTTTTTCCTGTGGAATGTGCAGGTAAGACTGCATTGCGCTATTCGGCGAAGCAGGATTAGGAGGCTCACATGGCCGTTACTGAAGTGATTACCAAGGGCTTCTTCGGAACCCTTATGGATTCCCTCAAGCGCGTACTCGGCGGCTTCGGCATGCTGTTGCTGGCGCCGCTGCTGCTGTTTTGGAACGAGTGCCGCTCGGTCCAGACTGCAAAGAGCCTGGAGGAGGGTGCCGGAATGGTCGTCTCTGTGGGCTCCGATGCGGTGGTCGCAGGGAACGAGGGCAAGCTGGTTCACACCACCGGCGACTCCGACACCAGCGAGACCCTGAGCGACGATCAGTTCCAGATCAAGGCCAAGGGCTTCCGCATGGAGCGCTCGGTTGAGATGTACCAGTGGATCGAGTCCGAGAACACCCGGACCGAGAACGACAAGGAGATCACCACTTGGACCTACAACAAGGGGTGGAGCTCCGAGCTCAAGGACTACACGGACTTTAAGGAGATCGAGGGTCACATCAACCCCACCTCCATCCCCTACGAGGGCAAGAGCTACCAGGTCAGCCGAGGCACCCTGGGTGCCTTTGAGCTCGACAACGACGAGATCTCCAAGCTGAGTAGCTTTGAGCCCCTCGACGTGACCGAGGAGCAGGCTGCCCTCAGTGGCGGTGCCGCCAAGGCGCACAACGGCCAGATCTACATTGGCGCAGACCCCGCCAGCCCCACGGTTGGTGATGTGCGTGTCGCCTTCAAGATTGTGCGCGTGGGTCCCATGAGCATCGTCGGAAAGCAGGCGGGCAGCGGCTTTGCGCCTTTCCAGACCGAAGCGGGCGACCAGCTCTTGATGGTCTCTCCCTCCATCAAGTCTGCTGAAGTGATGTTCGAGGACGCCAAGCAGGCCAACGTGGCCATGACCTGGGGCATCCGCTTCATGGGCTTCCTGATGATCTCCGCTGGCTTTGCGGCCATCTTCGGTCCGCTCAAGGTCATCGCTGACCGCGTTCCCTTCATCGGTGACGTGATCGAGGGTGGCATCGGATTGATCTCGATGTTGCTCTCCGTGGTGGTGACCTTCTTCGTCATCGCAGCAGCCTGGATTGTGGCCCGTCCGCTTCTGGGAATTCTGCTGTTCTTGGTGGGCATTGGCGGCATCGTGGGCATCGTGATGCTCGTGCTCAAGGCCAAGAAGGCCAAGGCCGGCGCTGCTCCTGCAGCCCCTGCAGACGCCGCGGCGAGCTGAAGCGGGTGGCGGAGCGCCCTGGACCTGGCGGTAGAGACCGCTGGCCAGCCAGCTTCCGCCGCCGCCAAGGCCAACAAACACGGGCCCAGCGCCGCGCACTGCGCGAGCACTGGGCCCGTTTTGGTGTTCCTTGGCGCTATGGCGAGGTGCTTGAGTTGGAGGCGCTCTTTGGCAGAAATGCCCCCTGCACCTTGGAGGTGGGCTTTGGCATGGGGGAATGCATCCTCTCCCGGGCTCAGGCTGAGCCTGAGCGCAATTTCTTGGGCGTAGAGGTACATCTGCCGGCAATTGGCGCTGTCTGTGCTCAGGCGGCCGCTATGGGGCTGGAGAACCTCCGCATCGTGCGGGGTGATGTGCTGCGTCTACTCAATGACCAGCTCGCCCCCTCGCTTCTAGACCAGGTCTGCGTGTTCTTCCCGGACCCCTTTCCAAGACGGCCGGAGCGCAGGCTGATGCGCCCCCTCTTCACGGAGTTGGTCGCCCTTCATGGCCGGGCGGGCACCGAGCTCTTTCTGGCCACTGACATCGAGAGCTACGCCGAGTTCGCCGAAGAAGTCGTGGCGCAGGACCCTCGTTTCAGCCTCCAGAGCCGCGGGGAGCGTCCATCCTTTCGGCCTCTGTCCAAGTACGAGGCCAAGGGACATGCAGAGGGACGAGAGACTTGGGAGCTGCGGTGGGTGTTGGTTGACCCCTAGAGGCTTGGGTGATGACCTGGATCGCTGCTCTTCTCCGTGCGAACTGGGTCGATGGAGTGATTCAGAGAGCTGTGCTATTCCGAGGTCGGAGGGTGATGTGATGCTTTTGCTTCTTGGTTGTTTGACGAGCGCAACGGAGTACGGTGAGCTTCAGGCGCAAGCCCGCGATGCGGATGGCGACGGATTCCCGGCGCTGGCATGGGGTGGGTCGGACTGTGATGATGGAAGCGACACCATCTACCCTGGGGCTCCAGAGCTGTGTGACGGCCTAGACAACGACTGTGACGGACTTCTGGATGCGGATGATGTACTGGCCGACGGAGAAGGGGTTCTTCTGTTCCTGGATGAGGATTCAGATGGCTTTGGCACCTCGGACACAGCTTCCGTTCTGTTTTGCTCCGCTGTCAGTGGCTATGCGTCGGCGGACGGTGATTGCGATGATTCAAGTGCCGCCGTGAATCCCGCGGCCGCAGAGGTCTGCAACGATGGAGTCGACAACGACTGTTCTGGGGATGCGCCGGAGTGCGGTTTTGAAGGTGAGGTGGATCTTCGTCTGGCGGACTCAACAATCAACCACCCCCGTGGGACGGACATTTATAGCGCATTGGGCGTCATTGACTCGTTAGGTCAAAGCTCACTTATTCTTGGTCGGGGTGGGTTGAATTCCGACGGCGGGATCTTCCTGTTTCCACTACCGCTGCGGACCACCGAAGACTCAATGGCAACAATCTTGGTCGAGCACGCAGACGACCCCCAGTTCGGGGGTGCTCTCGCTGTGTTTGCAAGCGAACTCGAGTACTCGGTCGCTGTCGGGGGCGAAGACACTGTGTATTTGCTCCCGAGCGGTTCCGGTTTGCCGAATCCCGTCCAGGCGACCCTCGTTCAAGGACCAGGCATCGGGAAGTTGGTGCGCTCTACTCCCGGCGGAGGTCTTCTGCTTTCGGGTGGAGATACCGATCCCGAAGTGTACTTCTTCGAGAGTGCACCGCTTCAGCATCAGTCAGCTGATGAGGCTGACTTCGTATTCCGGGGTGACAGTTCGCTAGCCGATATCGGTGGGGTAGGGACCATCTCGTTGGGAGATCTTGACTCTGATGGGGTGCAAGAAGTTGTCTTTGGAGTTCCAAGAACCCATGAAGTCTATGTGCATGAGATTGCTCAGTCTCTTGCGCTTGTTCGATACCCTACGTTCAGTCTCAATGTCGTTGGCGAACCTCAGTCGTACTTCGGGACCGTTGTAGACGTCGGTGATGTGGACGGAGATGGTTCGGCGGATCTTGTCGTCGCGGATCCGGGCGAGCCGACTGCCTCAGACACTAGCCGAGCCATCTATGTTTTTTCAGGCGGGCCTGATTTTCTTTCAGCAGACTTTGAAAGCTCAGACTACCTATCCAAGCTTGAGTGTCGCGATTGTTCCTTCGGTTTTGCGGTTTCTTTCGCAATCGGTGACTTCAATGGACAGGGGGGGCTTGACCTTGCGACGTCCGACTTTGCGGGAAGTAGCTACGTCTTTAGTGACATCGGGCCTGGACTCCTCGAACAGACGGATGCAGACGTAAGTTTCTTTACCTCAGAGGTTGATGATTGCGATTCGGTTGGCATTGTCCAGTTTCTGGACATTGGCGAAGGTCGAGATTCGCTATTTTTTGATTGCAATCGAAGTGACTCGATTCTTGTTCTGCATCCCGAACTGGAGTGAGTCTCTAGCTGAGCCGCTCGCTGTAGGCCTGGATAGCGTCCGCCATCGCAGCATCGCCCCAGCGGTGCCGCAAGGCATCCAAGACCAGCCGGATGGGCTGTCCAGCCTTCTTGCCCTGGGACTTCTCCAGAGTGGCCTTGCAGGAGAGCAAGGCGGAGAGCGCGCTGGGTTGGTCACCAGCCAGCTCGGCAGCTTCTGCCAGGAGCAGGGACGCCAGCATGTAGCGCAGCGGATCCGCGCTATCCAGGGCGGCATCACGGGCTGCCGTGGCATGCCGTGCGCCGGTCTCGCTCATGCCGGCCTGTAGGGCTGCCATGGCCTGGCCGATGGACTCATCTGCGAAGGGGTCGGCGTCGTGGTCCAGCTCCAGCTCGCCGTGGAGGGCGGAGATGGGTGCGCCTTCTTCCCACACAAAGTCCCGCAGGATGCGCCGCATCAGACGCAGCTCAACGCTTCGTCGCAGGTCGTCTTGAAGCTCCGCCAAGGCCACCGCGCGGCCCATGTCTCGAAGGGCACCCTCTCGGCTGAGCTCCGAGGGGGTCTCCCGGTCCATCCGGTGAAGGTAGCTGGCGCGCTTCTCAAGGGCATCGCAGAGCTCAGCGCGGCGGCCCAGGCTGTCCAGCAGCTCAATGACCTCGCCGGTGGCTGAGGCAGCACGGTCCCAGGCCTGTTGCTCTACTTCAAGGGTCACCAGGGCTTGCGCTGCGGTGAGCGCCAGCGGCAGCTTGCCAGAGACCTTGGCGGCGGCACCGGCCTTGCGCAGGGCCCGGGCTGCGCTCGCTGCCAACTCAGGTGCGTGGGTCAGACGCTCTCCCTTCTCGAAGAGGTACTCCGCGTGGAGCGCCATGGCCCCTTTCTGCAGTGCCAACTGAGCGGCCCAGTGGAGCTCCTGAGCGGCCTCTCGCCATTGCTTGGCTTGGCTGTGGACTTCTGCGAGTTGAGCGCGTAGCTCAGCCTCTCGCAGAGGCTGCCCCTGGGCTCTCGCCTGGTGGATCTGGGGCTGGATGCGCGCGGGGTCTTGACTCACGGTGTTCACGCTACCACGGCTCTGAGAGCGCTTGGCTCCAGGCAGCGCGAGGCGAAATGATGGATGATGACGGCATGCGATGGACCCTCCTCTTCCAAGCTTCGGATCCAACCGAGGCTTACTTGATCCGCGACTACCTCGTGCAGCGCGGAATTCAGACTCAGTTGCGTGGCCAAGACCTGGCAGGTCTCGGCGGCGTGATCCCCATCCCCGACTCTTTTCCCACTCTTTGGGTGCAAGAGGAGGAGCTTGGCCTAGCCAAGGCGGCCATGGCGCGCTGGGAGGCGGAAGCTGTGCAGACCTCGGACTGGGCCTGCTCTTGCGGCGAGGTCAACGAGGGCAGCTTCGGGTCCTGCTGGAAATGCAGCACCCTGCGCGCGTAGTCTCTGTCGCACCTCCGGCGCCGACGGTCCGGCTTCGCTGAAGCAAATGCGTCTCGGCGCGTCGGAGTGACCTGCGGTCCCACCTTTGGCTTTGTCGACGCACTTGCCTCCGCCGGACGGTTCCGGAGGCGCAAATCTCTACCTTCGCGACGCTACTCGCCGACCGCGTAGAGCAGGTAGCCGTTGGTCACATCGTAGTAGGTCACGTGGACCTTGTCGGAGCTGTCGATGGCGATGCTTGGGTACTGGCCCACGTCTCCGCCGGCGCCGTCCACCTGGAAGCTGCTCCAGGAGCTGCCGTTGTGGTGGCTCATGCGCAGCGCGCCGCTGGTCTCGTTGTAGTAGACGATGTAGGGCTCGTCCTGGCTGTTGAAGGCCAGCTGGGTGCCTTGGCCCACGGAGCCGGAGGAGTCGACGGTCTCCATGCTCCACTCCTCGGTGGAGGAGTTGCGGCACCCGTAGAGCACATCAGCGTTGGTCGCGTCCTGGAAGGCCACGCAGGGGGTGTCGTCGGACTTCATGGCCAAGCTGACCCAGTAGCCTTGCCCTTCCCAGACCGTCTCCTGAGCCGAAAGGGCGCCAGTGGAGATGTAGTCCTTCGGTCGCAGGTACTGAACCTCCCCGTCGAAGAAGGATGCAGCCTCATCAAACCAAGCAGTGTGCAGGATGTCGTTGGAGTCGTGCGCGATGTCGGTAAACCATCCGCTATCTCCAAGATAGGTCACATCCAAGGCGCTTGAGATATCCAATGAGAGCAGTGAGAAGTCCTGGAAGGTGCGGATCTTTGGAGTGGCGAAACCGGCACCAATGTCGGAAACCCCACTGGCGTCTTGGTAGAGGAAAGCGGGGATGTTGGAACTGTCATGACTCATGCTCACGAAGTTGCCGACATCGTAAGAATCGCCGCTGTCAACGTATCCATCAACGTAGTACCCGGCGTCCCAGAGCCCGCTGCTGTCCCTGTAGCCCCAGGCCACGTACTCTCCCAAGGTCCGTCCGGAGGAGCTGTCGTAGTAGGCGCCATAAGAGTACGCCACTTGGAACTGGTCGGCGTTGTCGATGCGACCATCGACATAGAGTCCGGCCCAATTGGACGAATTCCCGTCAATCACCGAGGTGCTCCCCCAGCTGCTCTTGCCACGCTTGGCGTAGGTCAGCTCGCCAGTGTCGGCGTTGAGGTAGGCCACGTGCACGCCGCCCAGGCTGTCCACGTCCACCACGCTGGTGTAGCCACAGTCGCAGCTGGAGTCGGCCACTTCGGTGTCGAAGCGCTCGTCCACGTCGCCATCACAGTCGTTGTCCACGCCGTCGCTGATGTCCTCTGAGGCACCTGGGTAGGCGCTGCCATCGGTGTCATCGCAGTCCTCGTCGACGGTGTAGCCGTCCCCGTCCAGGTCATCGTCGGGGGTGCTTGGGTCGCAGTCATTGTCCAGACCGTCGTAGGCCACCTCGGCCTCGCCAGGCGAGACGTTGGTGTTCTCGTCGTCGCAGTCACCCTCTTCCTCGGTGTAGCCGTCGCCGTCGTCGTCGGTCTTGTCCGGGTCAATGTCGGTGTCGGCGTCGGTGTCGGTGTCCGAGTCGGCATCGGTGTCCGCGTCGGTGTCTGCATCGGCGTCGGTGTCCGCGTCGGCCTCGTTCGAGGTGTCCGCGTTCGGGTCCTTGCCGGCGCCGAACCAGCCGTTGGAGCACGCAGACAGGGACAGGAGGAAGAGAAGCGAAGCAGACATCGGGAAGACTCCATACTTGAAGCGCCGAAATGCCCGATCGTGGGTGCCTTGTCAAGGAATTCTCTACGCTCGATCCCCACATGGTGGCATCTCCAGGCTACTCTGGAGGCATGCTTCTCCTTCTTTTGGCCTGCGCAAAACCGGACGATACCGGCTGTCCCCAGGTAGAAAACGGCACCCAAGTGGGCGCCTTTGACGCGGCCTGTGCGTGCGAAGAACCCAGCCTTGAGGTCGGCACGACTACCATTCAGGACGTGGGGGGAACGCCGACTTTGGTGTATACGCCCGTGAGCGATGGCAAAGTGCGAATGGTACATGGGGTGCAAGGAGGCTGGCATGCTACGGCGGGCATGTGGCTCACTGGCACACGCAGCATTGTGAGCCTTCAGACCCGGGTGACTTTTGGCGAGAGCGAGGTCAGCCCCCTGAGCGAGGCCTACGTGCAGCTTGTAGACGAAGCGGATTGCGCCGGCAGCTTCCCAGGACTGACGCTCTACCTCTTTACGGAGGAGACCCTCGGCGACATCGTTCCCAAGGTGTTGTCCTGCCAGCAGGTACAAGTGGAGATCTGTGCGCAAGACAGCGGGGGTCGTGACCTTTGCAGCACCGAGACTTGGACCTTGCTGCCGGACTTGGCAGACGTGGAAGAAGGTCTCGTAGAGGACTGCCCATGAGGACATCCGGCGATCAAGATCCACGCTTGGACCCACGCATCCGTGCGCTCCACGACCAATCGGTCGCCGCCGGTCAGCCCTTGTATCGGGACCCCAGCACCGGCTACTACGTGCTCACGGCCAAAGCGCTGTTGGACAAGGGGCAATGCTGCGGCAACGGCTGCCGCCACTGCCCCTTTGACTTGGAGCAGCAACAGCAGGCCGGCAGGCCCAAGCCCACCTGAGGCAACTCAGGCGGAGAAGGGGATGCCCAGACGCTGCAGGCGCGCGGAGAGCTGCGGCAGGCTGGCGCGACTCACCAAGTGCTGGCCAGGCGCGACGGAGCGCTCCAACAGGGGACCTGCGACGGGGTCGCGCACCACGGCGTGGGCCAGCACCTCAGGCAGGTGCAGGATCAGGGCCTCCTCCGTGTGCACGGGCATCAGCTCGCCTTGGGCTGCCAGGATGGCCGTCTCCAAGGCGCCAGGAAGCTCCTCTGCATCGAAGAAGCTGAGCAAGCGCTCCAAGTGAGAGATCACGTCTGGCAAGGCGCGTGCGTTGATGCGGTAGCGCAAGCCCGCCTCGTCCTGGCCCGCAAAGTCTGCGACTTGGCCCAGTGCGGCACGAACGGTGAGGGCATCCTGACCGGCTGGAACCCGCATATGGTCCGCATCCTCCACGACGAATGCCGCGGGAACGGGGCTGTCTCGCAGCCCGTAGTCCAGCTCGCGTGCGCCTTCGACTTCGGCGTCTGGCACCACCTCAAAGACGCCATCCTTCTCCAGAATGGTCACACCGCTCAGCAGGGTGATCCGCTCGGCAGAGGCCGCCCAGTGCTGGAGACTCTGGCGGACGGTGTCCGGCAGTCCGGTGCGAGAGTACTTGGCCAAGAACTCGGCGGGATCCTCGTGGCCAGCGGCCAAGTCTCGGGCCACGCCCTCTCGGCTGAGGCGGTGACGGTGAACCCGGTTGCCTTCAACGAAGGGGGCCAGGCGGGCCAAGCGCGCGTACTCGGAGCTGGGCAGCTCCTCTGGCGCCACCAGGATCTCTAGGTCCGGCGTGAGCAAGAAGCCGGGCTCGTATTGAGGTCCAGGCTCGGGAAGGCGCAGGGACTGCAGGCCTTCTCCGTCTTGGCGTCCGTCGAGCTGCCGTGCCCGGTACAGGCCGATGGCTGCGCCGAGGAACAGGGGCCCCTCAATCAGGTCCCAGCCTTCTTGATCGAAGTTGGTGCCTGGACGCTGCTCGTAGGTGCCCCGGGTGTTGGGGCTGTGCAGGACCTGTCTGGCGTGGGTGCGCAGCACCTGCATCATGGCTGGGAAGGAGACCCAGTCCCGACCGATGAGCTGAAGCAGCAGACGACCAGGGGTGACCTGGTCGGTGGTGAGCAAGGTGGCGGGGTCGCCGATGGCTCGAGGGGTGGACTCCGGAAAGCCGCGCAGAACACCGCCCGCGGGGCGGCAGAGTCCGGTGGCTTGAGCGAGTTGGAGTGCAAGACCCCAACGATCAACGTCTTCGCCCAGCTCGCGCATCAGGCGGCCCAGAGTGTCCTTTCGCAGGCCCAGGTCTTGCTTGAGCTTTGGCGGATTGGCCTCGACTGCGACCGCCAGTACTACAGCGTCGAAGCGCGCATCACTGGGGGGGAAGGTGGGGGCCAGCTCGTGGTCCTGGATGTACTCCTTGAGGCGTTCCCTGAAGGGCTTCCGGCGACGAAGGGCCGGGTTCAGGCGGGCCGCGGCGGCGAAGTAGGTGGGGTCAACGCCCTTGGCACCCTTGGGTAGGCTGCGAGGCAGAATGAAGCCACCTTTCCAGAGCGTCTCGCCGTGCTCTTCCATCAATGGACGGAAGCGGGGGTCGATCATGCCGCTGTCCGGCGAGGCCAGGATGAGGGTGTCCAAAGCGTCGCGAGAGGCGTCGGGCAGCTCTCGGGCCCGATCTCGGGTGTGAGAGGCGTTGGCGATCTCAGCGGGGGTAGCGCTCATCGTCGCCCGGTAGGCCGCAGCGTATGTAGAGACGATTACCTTGGGGTCGAAGTCGCTCACAGGCCCGACTTGCTGGCAGACCATTCGCCACGTGCGGTGCACTCGTAAGTGTCCGGGTCGTCATTGGTGTCGATGCCAACCCACGCAAAACCCTCGATGAAGGTCCTTTGTCGATACTCGTCGTAGTAGGCTTTACCGCCGAAGGCGAAGTCCATTAGCCCCTCTCTGTGTTCGTAGGTGCCCGAGAAGGACACTGCGCCGGTCGGGGAGACAACTCCCCAAAACTCGGCTGATGGGTCCTCGTCGAAGGTCACCCAGATCTGGTCTGGGATACGGCCGTCGACCTCCAAAGCTCCGTCCAAGAGGTAGTCGGAGCCTTTGGTCAGTCCTTCGAACTGACAGTTCTCCTCGAAGGAGTTCTTTCCGAAGTCGGCGGTCCAGTTTCCCAAGACATTGGGAACGGCTCCGTCGGGACCATCCACGTCACCGCACTCGTCGTTTCCCGTCGCGGTCTCCTCTGTGTCGTCCCCGCGGGAACAGGCACAGAGGGCCAGCAGGGAGGCAATGGCCAGGGGGCTCAGGCGTCTCATTGGGACTCCAAGGCAGCGTTGTGTTGCAAAGTGATCTCGATGCGTCGATTTTGAGCGCGACCTTCCGGAGTGTCGCTCTCGGCGACGGGGGCCCACTCGGCGCGTGTTCCCACGCTGAGGCGGTGGGGGCTGACACCCCACTCTTCGGTCAAGGCGCGTAGTACGGAGATGGCTTGTGCAGCACCCATCTCCCAGCGGGAGGGGTAGGCACGGGCCAGCCGACCCTTCACGTTCTGATCGTCGGTGTGGCCCATGATCAGGGCGTCAACATCTGGGTGCAGTCGCAGGGCGGTGGAGAGCAGATCCAAGATGGGGTCCGACTCCAAGCGAAGGCGCAGGCTGTCGCTGGCGAAGAGCGCATCGGAGCTCAGGCGAAGCACCACGGAGGAGCCATCCCGAAGGACTTCCACGCCCAGGTCCGGCAGGATCTGCACCAGCTCGGCGTAGATGGGCGGAGGCCCGCCAACGTCCGTGGAGCAGGTCTCCAGGCGCCCTTGCAGCAGTTGGTTCTCTGTGCGGAGCGCGATGATTTCCCTGTCCAGGCTGTAGATCAGGGAGTCCTTGTTGCCGGCGCTTGCCACACAACCCACCGCTAAGGCGGGCAGGCCCAAGATCAAGCTTCGGCGGGGGAGCGGGGAGTTCATGAAGGTACAGGATAGCCCTGCGGCGCTTCCTAGTCGTGAGGAGGGGGCAAAACAGGCACGGTGCGGTGCTCTGTTGCTTAGGACGGCAGCGGCCTGACAAGGGCGTTGCTGTCGATGGTCCAGTCGCCGGGGCCGAAGCTCTTGGCGTTCTGTCGGGCTCTGCCCGAGCTGCGCACGCGCAGCATTCGCTCTGCCCAGCGGCGCAGAGACTCCGTGAATCGCCAGCCCCAACGTGTGCCTTGGCGCACGCGCGCCATCGTCATCCAGTGCAGGTGAACCGGATGGTGCTCTACAGGTTCCCCTTCGAATTCGCCTTTGAGGAAGACCACTTGGCCGCGTGGGCCTACGCCGATCCATTCGTTGTCTGGAGGATGACCCAATGCGTCTGCCCAATCCAACATGCCCAAGAGATCGGAGGGCGCATCCTTTCGGCGCGCCATCTCAACAAAGCAGCGGCCGCAGGCCTCGGCGTCGTCGGTGGCGCGGTGAGCGTTGTCCAGGTCTACATCCAGCCGCTTGCACACCTCGTTGAGGCGGTGGGAGCGTGCCTCTGGGTACATGCGGCGGGACAGATCGACGGTGTCTACTTCTGCCATAGGGTCGGCCCAGGCCACGCCCGCACGCTCGAACTCCACCGAGAGAAAGTTCCGGTCAAAGGCGTAGTTGTGCGCCACGCAGATGCCGCCGCTGAGCAGGCGCCGCACTTCCATCGCCTTCTCTTCGAAGCGCGGCTTGTCCGCGACCATGCTGTCGTCAATGCCCGTGAGCTGCACCACCTTGTTGGGGATGGGGATGTCCGGGTTGAACAGAAAGTCGTGCTGCTTGACCGAGTTCACCCGGCCATCCGAACCTACGCGCATGACGACGGCGCCGAACTCGATGACCCGGTCCCCATCAAAGGGGTTCAGACCGGTGGTCTCGGTGTCGAAGGCGATGATGGGGATCTCGTGCCAGTCCATGGCGCAAGCCTAACCCGGCACTCACCCAAAACCTGTCCGGGTCAGAGCGGAGTCGAAAAGAGCTGTGCGACGGCGGCCCGTGCGGCGGCTTCGGCTTGGGCTCGGTGAGCCAACCACTGGGCGTGCGCGTCGGGGCCGACTTGGTTGCTCAGGCCGAGAATGGCCACGAAGGGGCGCCCCAAGCGCTTGCAGACCTGTGCCACGGCGTAGCTCTCCATGTGCTCGACCTGCCAGCTCTGAGCGCGGGTCTGGGTGAGCTGCGCATCGGAGGTGATGGCCTCGACGGTGAGTACAGTGGCGCGTTGGATCTCGGGCAGAATTGTTGGATCACCCTCTACAATGTCGGGCTCAATGGGCATGTAGCCCAACTTGACCTCGGCGATGCCAGCGCTCAGTCCAAGGGAGGAGGAGGCCACAACGTCCCCAATCGCGAGCCCATGCCCCGGGTAGAACCCAGCGCTCCCCACCAACACAACAGGACCCACACCACCGGCCAAGGCCAGGCTGGCACCGATGGCCGCGTGCAGCGGACCAATGCCCACCGCGTGCCCAGATAGGTCCCCCAGCTCAGCGGAGACTGCAGAGACCAGGGTCATAGGTTGTTGCTGGACCAGATGACCATGCCGACGAAGCTGACGTAGGCCGTGGCGGCCATCACCGGAACAGCCACACCGCCGACCACGGCCCAGCTCGTGCGCCGGCGCTGTACCCGCTCATCCCAGCCAGCCTCGTAGCCCACGGCCCATTCGTCATCGTGCACAACGTAGCTGGGAGGCGGGGGCAGGTTGCCGAGCTCGACTTGGGGCACGGGTGCTTGGCCCATCAGAGGGCGGATCTCGGAGGGGTCCACAAGCATGGCCCCGGCCAGCACCCCTGCGCAGCCGATGGGCCCCACGCAGCTCCCAGCGGCGCCGTAGAGCCCCCACTCGGCCACAGCCACGTTCTGTGCGTGGGCGGTCCCCAAGGCGTAGCCGTCGGCATAGTCCTGGTCGGAGCTGCGTTCGGCGGCGAAAGATAGCGTGGTGAGGAGGAGCAGCATGTTCAAGGCTCGGAAGCGCTGAGGGCGGGTTCCTGGGCGAAACCTACCGTGAAGATCGCGCCCACGGCGACGACGTAGATGGCCACGATCGTCACGGTGTAGACCAGGCTCACGGCGCCCCCACCCAGCAGCGCGCGTCCGACACGCTTTTTCTGGAGCGCCTTGTTCCAGCCTGCCGCGTAGCCGTAGGCCCACTGCTCCGGGTCTACGCCACTTGGAGCTTCGGGAATGGCGATGTAGCTGGCGGCATCTGGCACAGCGACGCCGGAGCGCGGGGGCATGTCCGAGGGCTCGAGCATGTAGGCGGCCGTAGCGACCCCGCAGCAGCCGATGGTGCCGCCTAGGAAGGTGGCGCCAGCGCCGTAGAGGGCAAAGTCGCTCGCCGAAACCAGCTTGCCGTCCTGCGTACCGGCTTGGTAGCCCAGGTTGTAGTCCATGGAGCCGAGGGGCGCGGTGGCTTGCACAGGCAAGCTGGGCAGTGTGGTTGGAGGCGGTGCTTCCTGTGCCAGAGCAAGCGAACCGAGCAGAGCGATCATGGATTCTCCCGCGGGAAGTTTAGCTCGACCAGGCCTGCTTGACCCTCTGAGGGACCCAGCGGCCGCCTTCCCAGACCAAGCGCACCTCGTAGCCAGTGGCTTGCCTCGGTCCGGTCACGAAGTTGACCTCGACCATGGTGTCGGCGCCCTCTTCGGGGTCGCCAGGAGGGCCCGGGAAGCCAAAGCCTGCGGCCACCAAGCCTTGGCCCTTGGGTACCTGTGGTCCGGGCACGCCCACGAAGCAGACGGGCTCGGCGATCAGGAGGGGGCCGGGGTTCTGGCCAAAGAGAAGGGTCTGGAGCGCCGCCTGGTGGCGGGGGTCTGGCAGCGCGTGCTCAGCTGCCATTGGGCAGGGGTCTTGGGCGTCGGCCAGGCCGTCTCCGTCGCTGTCGCTGTTGGCCGGGTCGGTACCCAGCTGGGCCTCGAAGGCATCAGGCCAGCCGTCCTTGTCTTGATCCGGTCCCTCTTGGCAGAAGAACTCAGCCTTGCAGTCCCAAGCGTAGGGCTTTGCGGCCTCCACATCGAGGGCGGCGGCCAGGCGCGCGCGGGACTCGGGGGTGCCCTGACCGAGGAGCAGCTCCCGGGCCAGAACCTGCTGGCTGGGGGTGCTCAGGGCTCGGTCCAGCTCAGGTGCCAGCTGCTCGCTGCTGTAGGCGTAGAGGGTCTCGGAGATTCGCCTGCGCAGTGGTCCAGGGCGCTCGGCTGCCGCTCGTGTGATCAGAGGGGCGATGGCGGCCGGCGGCGTGAGGGCCTCGATGGCGTCCAGGAGCATGGAGAGCTCCCGCTCGGAGCTCTTGGCCAAGCCCGGGAGCAGGCTGTCCCAGGCGCTGGGATCGGCCTCCAACAGACCAATCAAACGCTCGGAGAGCTCGCCGGGATGTCCCAGGGGCCAGGCACGAACCAGGGCGAGCTGCTCTTGGGCGTTGAGCTGATCCCAGGGGGCTCCACGGCTGTCGAGATCCAAGCGGCCGACGCCCTGGGGAGAGCTGACCAGTAGATCTCCGTCGGTGAGCAGGTTGGCTGTGAGGGGACGGGTCAGCAGAGGGATCAGGCGCGCTTCGCTTCCGTCCAGGGCCACGCGGGCAGCCAAGGGTGGAGCGCCGTAGGCCTGGGGCTGAAGCATCAACAGCACGAAGCGGTCATCTCCATCCATCACCTTGAGCTCCGAGGTCCCTTCAGGCAGGGGCTGCTCCCAGAGGGACTCCCCGGTGCTGGGGTCAATACGCCCAAAGGTGCCCAACTCCAGGCTCCAGGTCAGCAGCTCGCCGCCTGTGAGCTGGGTCAACTCGCCGACCAGGATGCGGCTCCAGAGGGTCTCGGCCTGCTCCCACTCCAGGGCGATGAGCTCGTCTCCTTCGTGCACCAAGATGCGGTCCTTGAGGGCCATGGGGCTGCCTCGGAGCTCGGGGAGCTGCCAGATCAGGCCGCCGGAGGCCGGATCCAAGCGCGTCAGGCCTGTCTCGGTGGACACCACCAGCTCGGAGCCGTTGCCGGAGACGGTGGTGCAGGACTCTTCCCAGAGGGGCTCGGCGGAAGGGGGCGCGTAGGCCCGTAGGACCCCGTCTTTGCAGAAGGCCACGGTGTGGAGGGCTTGGCCCACGGACTCGGCACCGCCCAGCAAGCGCCAGAGCTCGGCGCCGTCGCGGGCGCGCACTTCACGCACCGCGTTGGAGCTCAGGATCAGCCACCCGGCGGGGGTGACGACCACCTCTTGGATCGCGGCGGCCTCCTCACGCAGCGACCAGCTCAAGGCCCCGGTCTCGGGGTCCATGGCGCGCAAGGTCTGGGGCTCGGTGCTGCTCTCGGTCAGCAAGAGTCCGGCTGGGTGGGCTGCGATGGAGTGTCGGGAGGACACGCTCCACTGCAGCGCCGGTTGGGAGAGGATGTCGGCTTGTGGCAGAGTCGTCGGGAAGGCGGACGCCAGAAAGAGTAGGGTCAAGGCGCTAAACACCGTAGCCTCCAGAGACGGGGATCTCGGCCCCGTTGATGTATGCGCCTTGGTCGGAGAGCAGGAGCCGCGCTGCGGAGACCACCTCCTCCACTCGGCCCTGTCGGCCTGCGGGAATGGGCGGCAGATGTGTGGGCGCCACCGAGGACCCGCTGTCCACGAAGCCCAACTTGAGGCAGTTGGCGGTGACCCCATGGGGCGCGCCCAGAGCGGCCAGATCGCGCATGAGCACCTGCAAACCGGCGCGGGCCACGCGCTCGGCGCTGACCATTGGAGCGGCCCGGGGGCCGGCCATCGTAAAGCTCAGGATGCGGCCCCAGCCGCGCTCCATCATGCCGGGCAGGGTGGCCTGAGCCAGCCAGAGCACAGGATCCAGAGCCCGGGCCGAAGCCTCGCGCCAGCCCTGGGGTGTCTCCTTCATCAGCTCAATCCGGTGGTGTCCGCCCGTCGCTACGATCAGCGCGTCCACCGGTCCCCGAAGACCCAGCGCGGCGCAGGCCGAGGGCTGGGTGCAGTCCGCGCTCACCCATTGGGCGCCGGCCGCTTCGAGTTCTGGGGCTCGACTGCTGCGCGAGACCAGAGTCACCCGCCAGCCTTGGGCGAGCAGGTCCGCAGCGATGCCCTGGCCAATTCCACCAGTGCCGCCGGCGATCATGGCATGTCGCATGGGCCTTCCTTGGGGGCAGGGTACAGCGCCGTCTCCAGGTGGCTCTATCTCGCTGGCGTCGATCTGTAAGGAACCGGTCCGGGGACCCGTTGTCTTCAGTACAAAGCCCAGGTGAGCGATGTTCTTCCTTCTGATTGCGTGTGCGCCCCCCGAATCCGACCCCGGTCTGATCCTGATGGGTCCCGATGCCCTGGATGCGGGGGCAGCCTTGGAGATCGAAGGGCAGGACTTCAGCTCCGCCTTGCCCGTCTTGGGCTACGCCGACGAGGAGATCTGGGTGGGCCTGCCCGATGGCGAAGAGCTGCAGCTGGAGCCTCAGAGCGGTGAGCTTCTCCAGGTCTGGTTGGATGGCGACGCGCTCTTCTATGAAGTGGGCGTCCTCGGCGAGGAGATCGACCCCGACGCGGTCCTGGTGGTCGGCTCGGGGAGCCTTCGGCTCTCTGAAGAGCTGGGGATTGAAGGGGAAGAGGACCAAGACGGGACCTGGTTGCGGGCTCCGGAGCTGCTGATGCTGCTCACGGACTCGGACTTGCCCCAAGTCGAGGCCATCGTGCCCTTGGAAGCGAGCCGCCAGAGTCCCGGCCTGATGCTGGAGACGGCCAACCTGGCCTCGCCTTCGCCTTCGATTCGAGAAGGTCGGCGCAGTCAGGGTGTCTTTGGCGGCGGCAGCTTTGGATCTGCGGCGGGATCCGCCGACCCTTCAACTTCGGCGGAAGCGGGCACGGTCTCAGGCCTCTCTGGCCTGGACAGCCTGGAGCCCATCCGCGGCGAGGCCATGAGCTCTGCGAGCTTGGGATTGGTCGGCTACTACGAGGACCAGGACGGCACCCAGTACACCCTGTCCATGGACGGGAGCCTCTCGATGCAGGCCCAGGAAGGCAAGTCCCTCCAGGGCTTTTACACGGTGGACGGGGCCGGCATGGTGCACTTCTATGTGGGCATGGAGGGGCCCGTTGCCAGCTTTCAGGTCGACCCCCAGGGCAGCCTGTACACCCGCGGGAAAGAGCTGACCCGCCTCGAATTCGCCTGTATTTGGTAGGAGCCAGCTATGCGTCGACGTGACCTTCTTCGTGGTGCTTTGGGCTTGGGAATCTTGGCCAGCGTGGCCCCAGCAGCCTTTGCCAGTGGCAGTCCTCAACAGCAGCGTGCTGCCCTGTCCAACGCCTGGCGCAGCGCGGTGAGAGATGGCCGACCCATGCTGGTCATCGTCATTGACGAGGAGAACTCCTGGGAGCGTGGACGCCCCATCGGGAACTGGCTGAACAACGCCTCGGACGCCGACCTTGCGCCCCTTGGTCAAGTCGAAGTGGTCTGCGCCACCCTCGCGGATCTGCAGCGTCTGGTGCCCAAGATCGGCGGCGATGCGCTGCCGTGGTTCGTGCTGGTCTCCGCTGAGGGGCAGGCCACGGGAATCGCCGTCTCCATGCCCGAAGTGCCGCCAGATGACCAGATCGCTGTCGGTCGGGGCATGGGGCAGTCCGATGCCTGGACGCAGACGATGTTGGCAGGGCGTGCAGCGGCCATCGAAGCCGCGCTCTTTCCTGCGATTCGCCTGCTCGCTGGTCCGCTTCCCGGACGGGCTGAGGTCCTGGGCGCTGAGGTGCGTGAGCGCTTGGTTCGGGCCCCGCCAGCCGGCGCACACTGGGCCAGCTCCTACGGCTGCGGCACCAACGTCGAAGGGGTGGAGACCAACATGCGGGTGGGCTGCGGCATGGGCCATGTCAGCGCAGAGACGGCGCGCTTCCTGTACTTCTCGGACGTCAGCGAGTGGGACTGAGCTCTGGCGGGCTGAGCCGGCGGGGGCTGCTCCGCGGCGCTCTGGGGGCGGTCGGGACTCTGGCGGCGCTCTCGTCAGGCAGGGCCATGGCCTCGTGGTCGCCAGAGGAGCAGAGAGGTCTGCTCGCGGTGCAATGGAACGCCGCCTACCGGGCTCGCGTGCCGCTCTTGATCCTGCTCATCCCTGAAGATGAGCTGCTCGAGCGAGGCCAGCTGCTCGGCGAGTGGCTGATGGGGCTCCAGGATGCGCGGCTCGCGGAGCTTGGTCGCGTGGAGGTGGTGTGTGCTGAGGCCGGGCTGATTCGAGAGCGGATCCCAGAGCTGACCCTGCACGCCAAGGTGCACTTTGTGGTGGCCTGGCCAGGTCAGAGGCGCCCGGCCCAAGCGCTTTCTGTGGCTCTGCCTATGCGGCCTGAACCCTTTGCCTCCTGGGGCACCCCCGAGTGGAAGTCCGAGCAGCACCTGGCCTGGGACAAGGCGCGTTTGGCGGGGGAAGCCCAGGCCATTGACGGTGCGCTCTGGCCAGTTCTGGTGGACGCTCCAGTGCCGGAGATGCAGCGTAAGGAGCTGGCCGGCCGGGCCTGGGGCCTGTGGGTTGAGCAGGCACCGCCCGGTGCGCACTGGGCCAACTCCGGCAGCTGTGGCGTGCGTGTGGAGCATGTTGAGATGAAGCGGAACATCAGCTGTGGCATGGGCCACGTCTCTGAGATGGGCACCCGCTTGCTGTACTTTGTGGACATCTCCGAGAGGGTTGTGCCTTGAGTCCAAGCCAGCTGTTGCGGGAGGCGCTCGATGCGGGGCCTGCGCTGTTGTTGATCCTGCCCGAGGAGCGCAGACACTGGGCGGGGGTAGGCCGTGTCTTTGGGGAGTGGCTGGAGGCCATGGGTGCTGGGGACCGAAGCCGCCTGAGCTCCTTGTCTTGGGCGATGCTGCCGTGGGATGCGGTGCGCGAGCACTTGGGCCTGGAGGGGCCGCGGCCGGATTTGGTGTTGGTGGTGGAGACGGTGCATGCCCTGAGGGTGTCTTGGCCCAAGACGCCCCCGCTGGCTCCGGGGAGTTTTGAGTCCGTCTACGAGCGCGAGGATGCTCAGAACCTCGGGCGAATCGCGGGGAATGCTCAGGCCATTGATGCTGTGTTGTGGCCGCTATTGAAGGGCGTTCCGGCCGCTGGGGATGGCTCCTCTGAGCGTCCCCCCTTGGGGTCTTGTTGGGCACAAGCGACGGGCTGCGGGGTGATCTTGGAGGGCAGAGATCAACAAAACCGTATGGACTGCGGCATGGGCTACGTTCCCCAAGGGAGCCGCCGTTTCTTGGCACTCATCGATGAGCTGGAGCACGCGTGAACCGACGACACCTTCTTCGCAGCGCCCTTGGACTCGGATTGGGACTGGGGCTCAGCGCTGTGGCCCGGGCCAGTGACTCGCCGAAGAAGCAGCGGGCGGCCCTCTCGGCGGCCGTACGTTCCGCCACTCAGAGCGCGCGGCCCTTGCTGGTGATCGTGATTCCCGAGGATGATGGCGAGAAGTGGACCCGTGGACAGGCCCTGGGCGAGTGGCTCAACAGCGACAACGACGCCTCTTTGGCGCCTCTGGCAGCGGTGGACGTGGTGTGCGCCACGGTCTCGGATCTGCGTCAGCTCATCCCCCAGCTTCCCAAGGAGGAGCCTTGGTTTGTGCTGCTGAAGCTCGACGCTCCGGTGCGTCTGAAGACCCTGAGCCCTGTGCTTCCTAAGGCCCCAAAGGGGCAGCCTGAGTGGGGCGATGATGGCTACTTTGGCCAAGAGCACAGCGACTGGAACCAGAAGCGCATCGCGGCGAACGTGGCTGCGATTGACGCGGTGCTTCACCCTGCCCTGGCCAGCTTTGCGCCCCAAATCGGCTCTCTGGAGCGGCAGGCCGCGGCCGTTCGGGCCAAGGTGGTCGCCGAGGCGCCTGCAGGGGCCCACTGGGCCGTGACCGGTGGATGTGGCACCCACGTGGAGGGCGTAGAGACAGCCTACGGCGTGGACTGCGGGATGGGCCATGTTCCGCAGGGCAGCCAGCGCTTGCTCTACTTCTTGGACGTCGCCAACTTCCAGGGCTTTTGATGGCCGGTGTCGGTCTGATGTTGCCACCGGACCGGGCTGCTCTGGCTTGGCTCGAGCCTCTGCTGGACGAGATTGACTACGGCGAGGTCGCGCCCGAGACCCTCTGGGGCCCTCAACGCACACCCAACGGCTTTCACCGCATCCTGAGCTCTCTGGCGGGTGCCTTGCCCTTCGTGGCGCACGGCGTTGGGGCGAGCCTCTGTGGGGCCGACGGTGGCCACTGGGAGCAGCACCTCAGTGCCCTGGCACGGGACCACGAAGTCTTTGGCTACCTGTGGATCAGCGACCACCTCGGCGCCGTTCAGCTGGCCGGCCAGCACGTGGGGCTGCCGGTTCCTGTGCCGGACTGGGAGGGTCGGCTCGCCCGGCGTTTGGGCTACCTGCAGGCCCTGGTGGGGGTGGCTGCCGTGGAGAACTCGGCTTGGTACGCGCCGATACAGGGCATGGCCCAGGAAGCCGAAGGCCTGCGCCGGGTGCTCGGCGAGCAGCATCACCTGGTCTTGGACGTGCACAACCTCTGGTGCAACAGCATCAACGCCGAGCAGGACCTGGAGCTCTGGCTGGAGCAGGCCCCACTGCACCGGGTCATTGAGATCCACGTCTCTGGCGGAAGCGAGGCGCCCGCCGCCTGGAGTCCCAAGCGTCGCCGTCGCATGGACTCCCATGACGGCGCTGTACCGGAGGAAGTCTGGGGACTCTTGGAGCGGGTGTTGCCGCGCTGTACGGGTGTGCGGGGGGTGACCTTGGAGCGCCTGGAGAACACCTTCGATGGCGGCGATGTGCCCTTGCTTGGGCAGGAGTTGGGTCGGATTCGAGAGACTCTGGGCAGCTTTGGACAGCCGCTCGGGGGCCCGGGGGAAGGGGCGCTGGCCCAAGCACTGGCCTTGGTCGACGAGAACGAGGACAGCAGCCACGAGCAGGCGCTCCTGGAGAGCTTGATCTCGCGGATTCCCTTGGAGGGAATGGACGCGCACGGCGTGGGCATCGCGGCCCGCTTGGTGCTGCGTCTGCGCTTTGAGCGCTTGATTCACGGCCACCCGCCAGCGTCTGAGCACTTTGAGCGGGACCCTCAGGACTTTGCCCAGAAGATGGGCCGCTACCACCGGGAGGTTCCGCTGGCGGCGGCGACGCCTTGGGGGGAAGCGGCACTCTGGCAAAATTGGTCTGATAATCAGACAGGCTGATGTGTCTGATTATCAGACAAGTCAGGCACACTCACAAACAGCAGGCACCAACCGAGTCCATCCCCAAGCGCTACTCAGGCCTTCTGCACCAAGTCCCCACTTGAGTCCCGAAGCTTGGGCACCTTGCCCAGCCCCCAGACCAGCCCCACACACGCCACCATGCCAATGGGAAGCACCAACCAAACCGGTGCACCAAAGCCCACCGGAATCGTGCCCAGGCCCACCGCCACCAATCCACAGATCATCGCGTAGGGCAGCTGGGTCTTTACGTGGCGGCTGACCTCGCAGCCGGCCCCTACGGAGCTGAGAATCGTGGTGTCTGAGATCGGACTGCAGTGGTCGCCCCAACAAGCGCCCGAGAGCACGGCCCCGCTCGCCGCCAAGGCAATCATCGGGTCATCGCTCAAGGCAAAGCTCAGGGGCAGTGCGATGGGCATCACGATGCCCATTGTGCCAAAGCTGGTGCCCGTCGCAAAGGCCGTCGCAGCACTGACCACAAAGACCGCAGTAGGCAGCATCGCGGCCGGCAGGAAGTCGCCGAGTAGCTCCACCAGGTAGGCGGCCGCCTGCAGCTCGCCCATTGCGGTGCCCAGGGACCAAGCCAAGAAAAGAACCGCCAAGGCCTCGAAGAGGGAGCCCATGCCGTCCAGCCCGGCGTCAAAGGTCGCCTTGAGCTTCAAGGAGCGGGTGGCCAGGGCGGAGATCGCAGCGACCAGCATGCCCGCCAGCGAGCCCTTGAGCATCGCGTCGTAGCCGTCGGCGTTGCCCAGGATCTCAAAGAGCGCGGCGCCCGGTTCAGCGGCTGCAGAGCCGTCGATCCAGAGCACGATGCCGGTCACCAGGAGCAGCACCCCGATGGGCCCGATGGCCAAGAGTGCCCGCCACGGCGGATGCTCGGTCTCGCTCTCGCTGCTGTCTGCCTCGGGCAACTCCAGGTTCTCCTCGGCCTTGAGCATGGGCCCAAAGTCCCGTCCGGTGAAGGCGATGGCCCCCACGAAGACGATGGTGAACAAGGAGTAGAAGCGGTAGGGAATGCCCTCGATGAAGAAGGCATAGGCGTCGACATCGGTGATGCCTGCGGCCGCCAAGCCGTCCCCCATCAGTCCGACCTCGTAGCCAATCCAGGTGCTCACCAGCGCCACCGAAGCGATGGGTGCGGCCGTGGAGTCCACGATGTAGGCCAGCTTCTCTCTGGAGATCTGCAGCTTGTCGGAGAGCGCGCGCATGGAGCTGCCCACGATCAAGCAGTTCGCGTAGTCGTCGAAGAAGACGAGCATGCCCGCCAGCCAAGTCACCACCATGCCCCGGCGCCTTGTGGTGGCCACACGGATCAAGACCTGCACCATCGCCGAGGTCCCCCCGCTCTTGCTCAGAATGCCCACCATGGCGGCCACGAAGAGGGAGAAGAGGGTGACCTTGACGTGGTCCCGGTCGGCCACAGCGTCCAGCAGCCAGGGGTCGATGACCTGGTAGAGCCCGCCAAAGAGGGAGCCGGTGACCAGCACCCCGCCCAGCCAGCAGGCAGAGAACAGGCTCAGGAGCACGTTGCGGGTGGCCAGGGCCAAGACCACAGCCAGCAGGGCCGGCAGCAGCGAGAGGACGGAGGGCTCCACGCTAGTGCTCGACTGGCTTCATCTCGCCGGACTTCAGGCGGCCCCAGTAGTCGTCCAGAGCGGCTTTGACCTTGCCCGAGAGCAGGGCCACACCCAGGATGTTGGGGAAGGCCATGCCCAGGATCATCAGGTCGGAGAAGTCCAAGACGTTCTGCAGTTTGATGACCGAGCCAAAGAAGACGAAGAAGAGGAAGAGCACCTTGTAGACCATCGAGGAGCCCTCTCCGAAGAGGAAGGTCCAGCAGCGCTCGCCGTAGTAGCTCCAACTAATCATGGTCGAGAAGGCGAAGAGCACAACGGCCAGGGAGAGGACCAAGGGGAACCAGTCCAAGACGGTGGCGAAGGCCGCCGAGGTCATCAGCACGCCGTCTCCCACGTTGTCGTCGTAGACCCCGGTGATGACCACGACCAGTCCGGTCATGGTGCAGACGATGATGGTGTCGATGAAGGGCTCGAGCAGGGCCACGATGCCCTCGCGCACGGGCTCATCGGTGGATGCGGCGCTGTGGGCAATGGAGGCCGAACCCACGCCGGCCTCGTTGGAGAATGCTGCGCGACGGAAGCCTTGAATCAGCACGCCCAAGAGCGCGCCAAAGCCGGCCTCGGTCGAGAAGGCGCCGTTCATGATGGTGCCGAAGGCGTTGCCCAGTTCGCTGGCGTTGGCCACCAGAATCCACAGGGCGGCCAACACATATACACCGGTCATCACAGGCACGATGACGCCTGCCACCTTGCCGATGCTCTTGATGCCTCCGATGATGACCAGTCCGACCAGGGCGGCCAGGACCAGCCCATAGAGCCAACTGCGTGGGTTCGCGCCGCCTTCGATGGCGCCCACTTGGTTGACGGAGGAGATGCCGACTTGGCTGACCGAGAGCACGGCGTCCGCCGCCAAGTTGGCGTCGGGTGTGGACTCGGTGGCGAGGATGCGAACGGGAGGAGACTGCAGCTCGCCGGCGACCAGGGTCACGGGGGCCAAAGTCTTGAAGCTCATCTCGCCGCTGGTGACCACGGTGTCCATGGGAACGGTGATGTCCAGCTCGGAGCGGCTGCGCTCGAACTGAACTTGGCCTTCGGCCTTGGGGGCCAGAACAGGCACCACATCGGCCACCGCTTGGTAGCTCTGGTTGGCTTGGAACATGTTGCCGCCGCCGAAGCTGCCGCCGATGCACATGACCGCGAAGACGACGGCCAGAATCTTGCCCAGCCAGCCCATCTTCATCTCGGCCAGACCAGCGCTCAGGTAGCGCATTGGACCGCCGGAGACTTGTCCTCTGGCGTCGGTCACCCGATACATCTGTCCCAGGGTGCACTCGGCGAACTTAGAGGACATTCCCAGGAAACCGGCGACGATCATCCAGAAGATTGCGCCCGGTCCACCGACCGCGACCGCGACCGCGACTCCAGCGATGTTGCCCAGCCCCACCGTGGCCGAGAGGGCCGAGCTCAGGGCCTGGAAGTGGCTGATCTCGCCTTCGTCTTCCGGGTTGTCGTAGGCCCCGCGGGTGACCTGGACGGCGTGGAAGAGGCCGCGCAGGTTGATGAAGTTCATGCGCAGGGTGAAGAACACGGCGCCCAGCACCAGCCAGACGACCACGATGGGCAGGGTGATGGCCTTGGGGTTGGCCACGGGCGCTTCGCTCAATGCCGGCTCAGCGGTCCACGCGACCACGTTTCCAGCCTCGATGCTTGCAACCTTGGCCACCCCTCCCAGGGTCAGGATGCTGCCGCCGACGGCGAGCACAGGGCGCTTGTCGGGGGTCTCCTTCACCAGGGGCATCACGTTCAGCTCAATGCCCTCGCCTGTGGCCAGGTCCAAGATGCCGCGGCGCTCGATGATGAGGGGTTCTGGAGCCAAGCTCTGGCTCACGTAGTACTCGACCCCCTCCTCTCGGGAAGGCTCGGCGTTCAGGGTGCCGCTGAAGTCGTCCAGGGCCACCAGCGTGCCGGCCTCGGAGATGGAGACGGGGCCGCCGTCCACCACAAGAACGGTGTAGGGGGTGTGGTCCGCGATGCGGCTCTCGTAGCCCCAAGCCACGGGTCCTTCGGCGCCCACCTCGCGCTCTCCGTAGATGGGGAAGGCCTGCTCGATGGGGAGCTCGACGACGGGGACCAGCGTAAAGCCCTCCTCGCTGACCGCGGTGATCTGCTGACCGTCCACGATTCGGCCGACGTTCTCGGGCACAGGCTCAAGGTTCTCGTCTCCCCGGTAGAGATCGAAGAAGAGCACGGCGCCAAGGGGACCAACCACCCACCGTGCGAACTGGGCGTCCGCCCGGTCAAAGAGGGAGACCTCTGGGACCTCCGCCTCTGCAGGAGGGGCTTCGTCTTGGGCCATCGCAGGCGCGACGATGAGCAGCAGCAGGGTCAGCAGGTGCAGCATGGGTTCTCCGAGGGGCCGGATTATGCCGCAAAGCCGCTCAGAATCAAGGCGGTGTCAGCCCTTGGGCGCCGCAGGAGCTGGGATCTCAAAGGAGAAGCGGCTGCCGCTCCCCAGCTCCGACTCCACCTGAAGTGTGCCACCCATCTGCCCGATGAGGGTGTGACAGAGGTGCAGGCCCAGGCCCACGCCTCCGTGGCGGCGCGTGGAGCTGTTGTCGGCCTGGTTGAAGGCGTCGGTCAAGCTGAGCAGGCGCTCTTCGGGGATGCCCTCACCGGTGTCTTGAATGGAGACACTCAGCACGCCCTTTTCCCACTCCAGGTCCACGTCAACCTGGCCTTCCGCCGTGAACTTCGCTGCGTTGCCGATCAGGTTGAAGAGCACCTGTCGGATCCGGGCGGGGTCCCCAAGCACCTCTTCTGGCAGGCCGTGTGTGTTCAGGTTGATGGAGAGAGGGTGGGTGAGCGCGGCACGCTGAAGCTCGCAGAGCTCCCGGCTCATGGCCCGCAGGTTGAAGGGCAGGTGTTGCAGCGTGAGCCCTTCCGAGGCCATCTTGGTGGTGTCCAAGATGTCATCCAGGATGCGCAGTAGACCCCAACCCGATTTCCGGGCCATCTCCGTCAGGGCCTTCTGTTCCGGGTTCAGGTCCCCATCCAAGAGCAGCTCTGTGGCTCCGAGCACGCCGTTCAAGGGCGTGCGCAGCTCGTGGGTGATGTTGGCCAAGAAGGCCTCTCGCGTGCGAACGGCGAGGCGCAGGTCCTCGGCCGTCGCTTCCAGCTTCTCCCGCCGCAGCTCTGCCTCTCGCCAGACCGAATGCATGATCTCGAAGAGTCCGGCCGAGAGCATCGCCACGCAGCTCATCAGGGCCATGATCACCAGGGTCTCATTGCGCGTGCTGCCAGCCAAGACGGAGCCAATGACCGGGGCGCTGATGAATACGATGCTGGTCAGAGTCCGTTTCCGCCGAGTCGGCGACAGGGCGCCAACGAAGCAGGGGATGATTCCCAGAAGCCAGCCAGGGTTGTCCGCGCCGGCAACCCAAGTCATCGTCAGAGCTGGAAGGGCTCCAGCGATGTGCCGGGTCAGGCCTTCAGGGCTGACCCGCGCGTCTCGGCTGGAGAGCCGGTCATTCGCCACGTTTCCGAGAACATAGACCGCGCCAACGGCCACGCAAGCCCAGGGGCGGTCACTCAGCAGCGCCGTTGTGCCCACCAGAATCGCTGTGGGTACCGGCAGGAGTTTGTCCAGGCGCCGCATCCACAGGGTGCGGAAGGCATCTTGAGCTTGAGGGGGGTGGTCGAATGCCACGCGTTGACTGTCCTCATGCAACAGGTGCTTGCTCAGGCCGAGGCGCGGTTCTGAGAGGTCCAGTAAGCCAGTGCATGCCGTAGGCTGTCCAGCGTCAATGGCTTTGGCAGGACTTCGTCCATCCCAGCGGCCTCGCAGCGGGCCCGCTCTGCTTGTGTCACGCCAGCGGTCAAGGCCAACACCGGCAGAGTCATGCCCTGTGCGCGGAGGCGGCGCGTGGCCTCAAAGCCGTCCATGCCCGGCATTCGACAGTCCATCAACACGATGTCGAAGGTCTCCTCTTCCAGAGCGGCCAAGGCCTTTTGGCCATCGTCTTCGGTGCGCGCGCTGCAGCCCAAGGTCTCGAGCATTCGGCGGGTCACCATCAGGTTGACCAGGTTGTCGTCCACCAGCAGAACGTGGCAGCTCACGGGCGCCGCTTGGATCAGCTCCTCCTCGGCCACTTGGAATTCGCTGATGGGCGCGTGAATCTCGAAGGTGAACTCCGAGCCAACCCCCAACGCGGATTGAACGGACAGGGTGCCGTCCATCGTCTCGACCAGGCGCTTGCAGATGGCCAGTCCTAGTCCGGTGCCACCGTAGCGACGGGTCGTGCCCGCCTCCGCTTGGGTGAAGGGCTCAAAGAGGCCTCTCTGGTGCTCCTCCGCGATGCCAATTCCGGTGTCTCGAATCGCCACACACAGGCGCTGGTCACCCCAGCTCAGGTGGACGTCTACGCTGCCCTGATCGGTGAACTTGATGGCGTTGCCCACTAGATTGAGCAGGATTTGGCGTAGCCGCGCTGGGTCGCCAAGCAGTGCCACAGGGAGTGGGCCTCTACTGACGCGAACGACCAGGTCGTCTTTGTGGGTGCTGGCGCTCAACAGGTCCACTACGGACTCGGCCAGTTGCCCTGGATCGAAGGGAATACTCTCCAACTCGATGGTCCCCGCGTCCAACTTGGCGGTATCCAGGATGTCGTTGAGGACCTGCAGAAGGCCCGTTCCAGACTGCTGTACCGTGGACAACATCTGCCGCTGGTCCTCATCTAGATCGGTGTGAGTGAGAAGCTCCGCCATGCCCAAGACGCCGTTGAGCGGCGTTCGCACTTCGTGAGACATTGTGGCCAGGAATGCTTGCCGCGCGGCCAGGGCTGCGACTAGGTCTCGGTTGGTCTCCTCTGCCTCCGCTTGTCTGTCGTGCAAACTGCGTGTCGTGCGCAACAGCGCTTGAAACACCGTCATCGTGATGATGCTGATGCTGGTGAGCATCAAGCCAGCAGCCGTGACGTCCAAGGCCGAACAGCCCACCATGGCCATGCCCGCCAGAGTGCCCAGGATGCTGGTGGACAGGGCGTAGAGTCGCAGCGCTCTGGTGGGTGAAAAGATGGCACCGAAGCAGGAGATCATGCCAAGCAGCCAGACGAAGGCCTCGGGTCCTGCGGCCAGGCTCATCAAGAACAGGCCGCCCCCGTTCAGCACCACCCGCATGTGGCCATCTTTCTCCAGCCATGGCCAGCGCTTGTTGAACAAGCTCATGCCGATGTTGCCACCGGTCTGGACGACTTGGATGAGCAGGGCCCACCACACATACTCCGCCTGCCAGATCACGAACGCGGCCAAGACGAGGCTGGGACCCGGGAGAACCTGGTACAGACGCTTGAGCCAAGTCTCTTGGAACTTGGACGTCATGGTCAGGTGGTCGTCGCTTGCGGCACTCATCGTCTGGACATCGGATCCAGGGAGCGGTCCCTGAAGCGAATTGGGTTCTGGATCCCCTCTGTTCTGGCGATAGAGAGTGGGTGGAGGCGTGATGCTCGCCCTGTTTCTTTTTGCCTGCAGTGGTCTTCAGCTCGGAACCCAAGTTGGGGAGCGCTGTGAGAGTCCCTGTGCCGTCACATTGCCGCACCCTTTGCTGCCCGATGGGCAGCAATTTGCAAGCTTCAACCTACAGGGTGGTGACCTGGTGAGCGCCAGCGAGGCCAATGTGGGCTCGGTCACCCTCCTTCACCCCAAGGGCAAGAAGGGCATGGCCATCGCCGAGTCCATCCTCCATGGGGAGACCCCAGCGGCCCTCGCAGGCCGGTGGGTCTTGGTCATGGACGCCCAGGGTGTGGTGCATGAGCACGGCCAGCGCCCAGAGGGCATCCAAGACCTGGTCTTGAGTCCCTAGTTTTCACTGATTCAAGAGAAAGTAAGGGCCATGTCTTTGCACACCCCTCGCCCGTGGGATGCCGTCGCCGAAGGCTATGCGGAGACCACCCTGCAGATCACCCAGGCCTTCGCCCGCGCGGCCTTGGATTGGGTAGCGCCCAGCCAAGATGCCCACATCTTGGACCTGGCCACCGGACCAGGCACCCTCTCCAAGCTGGCCCTCGCCAAAGTGGCGCAGATCACCGCCGTGGACTTCTCCCCGGAGATGCTTCGCATTTGTCGAGCGCAGCTCGCTGGGACCACGGTCGAGATCCTTGAGGCGGACGGCCAAGACCTGGGCATCCACCAGCGCTTCGACGCCGCGTTCTCCATGTTTGGGTTGATCTTTTTTCCGGATCGGGACGCTGCTCTGCGCTCCCTGCGGGCCTCCTTGCGGCCCGGCGGTGTGGCCTGCATCAGCAGCTGGCTGCCGCCCCAGCGCTCTTCGGGCATGATCCAAGCCATGGGTGCCTTCTCAGCTGCGCTTCCGGACTGGACGCCTGGCGAGCTGGAGCGGCCGGATTGGGACCATCCGGAGATCATCGCCCAGGCGATGGAGCGCGCGGGCTTCCACGACCTGCAGATCGAGGAGCGCCTGATCAGCGTAGATGTGGACGCTGAGAGTGCATGGCGTGGCTTGGCCCAGGGCTTCGCGCCGTTGGCCTTGGCGCGCCAGACCATGGACCCGAGACTCTGGGCCGAGGCGGAGCAGCGAGGCCAGGCGTGGATGGCCGAGCACTGCGAGCCAACCCAGAGCTACGCGGCGCTCTTTGCCAAAGGACGCGCCTAAGCGGCTTTGGCCCTGCACGCCTCGGCTTCGGCTCGCAGACCCATCTCTTCGAGCAGAGTGGCGGCCAAATGCCACCCTGCCAGCCACCCCGGCTGTGTCTTTAGGATCTCACTGAGGGCAATGAAAGCCTCTTTAGAGTCGCCCTTTCGCCGGGTGCGTTGCACGTGGATGAGTGCCTTGACGAGGGGACCTACGTGCAGGGGGAGCCCGGCCCGACTGCGCTTGGGCATGGGCCACTCCAAGGCCACGGCGGTGGCCAACAGGGCTTGGGTCCCCATCGCTTGGGGCAGCCAAGCGGGACTCGGCAGCGCAGGAAGGTGCCACTGAGGAGCGGAGGAGAGGGCCAGGTGCAGAGGGCCTGCGCTCTTGATCCAACAGGCGGGTCTCTTGGCGCTTCCGTATTGGCCTTGCCAGAACAGGCGCACAGCCGCCAGAGGATCCGCCGGTACGCTCAGATCCACCCACAAGGCATGTCCGCCGGCGCGCTGGGCCAGCAGGCTCTCCAGGCTGCCTGGGTCGCCGTCGTGCAGCACATAGAGATCGGAGCTGGCCTGCGCAGGTCGGGACTTCAGCCCCACTTGGCCTCGGATCCAGGCTTGCCGCGGGCTGTGGGGTCCGGGGTGCTCTGCGAGCAGAGCGCGGGCTTGGGCACTCAGGCCTCGCTGGTGGGCCCCCAGTGCCCAGGAGTGGGCGCAGTCCGAGTCCAGGTGGGTGGCCTGGGCCAGTCTGCGGCGGAAGACGGGCTGCACAAAGCTACGAAAGCGTGCTTGATGGGTGGCTTTGTCGGACTTGCGCCACTGGCCGGCCGCAGAGCCGCGCAGGCCGTCGTGGGCTCGGTACAGGAAGGTGGCCAGCGGCAAGCTGCCGAAGGGTCCAACTTGGGCCAGACGAAGGAACATGTCCATGTCTTGGCCGCGCACCATGCTGGGGTCGTATTGTCCTGCTTCAAGCTGGGCGTTGCGTCGAATGAGGCAAGCGCCGGGCATGCCTGGGATCATCGTCACAGCACCCTGAAGCGCGTGGCTGGGAGGAAGTCGTGTGGCCGGCTTCCAGTCCCCCGGCTCTCCGCTCTCGCCGTCAAAGACGATGCTGTCGCCGAACACGCAGCTCAGAGTGGGGTTGGAGAAGAGCGCCTTTGCCAGCAGCCCGATGGCCCCGGGCAGAAGCAGGTCGTCGTCGTCCAAGATCAGCAACGCCTCCCCGCTCGAGGCCGCGATGCCCGCGTTCAAGGCGGTGGGCTTGCCTTGGTTGTCCTGGTGCAGGACCACCAGATCCTCTTGCTCGTCCAGCCACGCCTGCGTTCCGTCCTGGCTGCCGTCGTTGACCACGAGGATCTCGCACGGCCAGCCTTGGGCGCGGGCGCTGGCCACGGCTTGTGGGAGCAGCTCGGCCCGGTTGTAGGTGCAGATCAAGATGGAGACTGTCTCTTATACACATCTCCGAGCCCACGAGACGCTACGCTATCTCG